>MDTF01018949.1_pt1 | contig 17652 bp, 16 predicted proteins | sample 811191 | NCBI WGS metagenome assembly MDTF01 (sample SAMN05326649, study PRJNA326480) | marine metagenome | isolation source: seawater | place: Southern Ocean | collected 2011 | reverse complement strand
TACCTGGATTACAAAAGTCCAAACCAATATGAAGCTGACATGGCTAACTTAGGAAAAGCTGCTTAACTGGGTTGTGTGAATTTGCTTGACCACGTCAAAACACGCCGATTGTCTGCCCAGGCTGAACGCACCCTAATAGTATGTGTTCGTAGTCGATACCCTTAACGCCTTGATCAGCGTTAGAAGGTGCACTTCCTAAGAAGATTGTACGCATCGCACGTCTTGCAGCTTGAACGCTGCCAAAACGCGTATCCTTACCGTCTATGTCAAATGCTTCAGACCGAGGCCCATCGACTTCTTTCTCGAGAACCGGCTCCCAACCCTGTGGTAAGTAATGAATACTCTTATTGCGCACATTGCTATCATCAAGTGCTATAGAGCCGGGCATGATAAGCGCGTCTTTATTGTCTGAATTCCAAAGGCGGTGTATCACAATCGCCATGTATTGCAGCACGCCACGGGTACGCTGGAATTTATCTAGTGTCGACCAATCCTCATAAAGACGGTCAAACACTTCAGGGTGAATCGGGTAAGACTGTGTTAACCGCTCAAAGTAAACATTTGATTGCGTTTCTACAGGAAACTTATCGCTATTCGCGCGATAAAAATCAGAGTATTGACGACTAATGCCTTCAACCTCTGCGCGCTCGCCAGCAGATTGAAAAAGCCTTCTGCGAACAATTTCAAACGCTTCTGTGCTGGCGACGGGCTTCCAAACAGACTCTACTCGCGCGAAATATTTCTCAAGCGATTCTAGAGCTCGTTGGCCCATAGTGCCACCGACCTCTATCTCTGATTCAGGTAGTGATGCGAGCAAAATAGCGTTAGGCACTGACTTCATTGCTTCGGTTAGCGCCTGAATAAAGGAAATATTGCTATCAAATGTACCTGCATTAAATTGTTTGCCAACTTCCAGCTGACGAATAAACGCAACCAACTCATCAATCAGAATAACGCACGGTGCTGCTTTCTCTACTAATTGACGAACAAGTTCCTTCCCTGGTGATGCACCATCAGCGTCACTTTGGGCGACCATCTGATACCCTTCGTCACCCAGAAGCTGCCAAGCTAATTCGCCCCATAATGTATTAGTCGATACATTTCCGTGACGCTGTGGCTGACTTGGCGACAACTTAATACCGTCAATCACTGCAACCTTCGCATTTGGCAAATTGTTAATACCGGCTTCATCTAATAAAGGCGGTATCCCCTGCAATTTATCTGTACTTACCTGCCGAGAGGCTAGATGCAATACCGCGAGCATGGTATGAGTTTTACCACCACCAAATGCTGTTTGTAACTGAATAACTGGGTCGCCGCCTTGCCCCGCAAGCCGCTGAGCAACAGATATAAGGAGTAGCCTCATACCCTCGGTTATGTAAGTTCTAGAGAAAAACTTTTCAGCATCTTGGTATTCAGGCGTCGCAGTTCCCGAAGCCACCTGTGAAATATCTGCGGCAAATTCTGACTGTTTAAATGTACCTTCCAAAACATCTTTGTGAGGGCGCGCTATTTCTCGCCATGGTTTTAAACTCATTTCTTCATCTCCCCCTTAAAAATCAAATCCAAGTTCTGATTGAGAACCACGTTCACCGGCCTCTTGAGAAGCAGCCACGATTGCGTGCCATGAACCTATTAATTCGTTGTAGGCTCTTGCCTCTTCTGCCCACTTTTTACGTTCGCACAGGGTATATAAGTGATAAGCAAGCTGGCGAATGTGCTCTCCTTGCTCTGGCATACGTGCCAGTAAAGCACCAGCATCAGCTTCACCTTGCTGGTTCAGTACTCTAATCATCTGGTGACAGGCTTCCCAAACTGGTGTTCTATCGTCTGTTTTAGGGTCCCAGTTTTTTGGATATTCACTCCATTTTAATAATCTAACCTTTCCAGCACCGGACTCGATTACACCAGCGTCGCGAACACCGTCTACAGATGTCCCTTTAGCTCTCGCGAGCGTATCAGCCTCGCCAAAAGAGCCTGCACTCCAGCCGTACTGACTGAACCAGTCGTCACAAAACAGGGTATCGCTATCAAAACTTCCACTGTCAGGATTCAAATATTCAGTAATTGCTCTGTTTATTAAAATAAGAGCATCATGGACACTCATATTTGAGCCATCAGCTTCTAATATACTCTCGTACCTAGAATAAATAGCCATCCCCGGCCCAATTGCAGCTTGAGCGAGGTCAACTGGAGCTATTGGTGAAACGCCAACATTGCCGCCAATCATGGCTTCTAGAGCATCGGGCATTTTTTCACGTAATTCTCTTTGAAACTGCCTTCGAGTGATTGTTGTAGAGCTAGAGGCCCTTCGTTTACAGACTAAAACAACCGAAGACGCAAGAGCATTAGCCCCAATTCCAACTGCTCGCCCTTCCTTCTCAGTTCTAACGGGCCAAGTGCCATCAATACAAAAGCCTGCATTAATCACTGCATCTAAAAATGTTTCCCAGCCAGTGCTTGCTGTTTTATCTTCTCTGGTATCTGATTGTTTGAATGCGTAGTATATCGTTACGGGAAACGCAGGATGTCCGTCCTGCGCCATTACATTAATTGCTTTACTCATACCTTCAAGGAAAAAGCTATCCGCAATATCCTTTGAACCATGCCTATATGGCGCAGCCACCAGCTCTTCTGATTTTGGCACAGCCATAGTTGAGAACAGCGATGGAAAACTATCTTTGAGTGCTCTCCTCATCCAGACGTAGAAAAAATCGGACAAATCAGCATATCCGATATTGTCATAGTAAGGTGGATCTGAAGAGATGACTTTCAATTTCGATATAGATTGTGTCGACGCATCAGCTTGCTCGGCAGAACCAACGCAACCATTGCCGAGTGCAGTAAACCCTTTGACTAACCTTTCAAAGAGATTATTGAAACTACCTGATGAGGAAGAAAAAATATTACTCTCTGCATAGTCCCATGTCATTGGTAGAGCTTGTCTTGCAAAAACACTTCGCATCTGAGTATTAGCGGAATTCCAACCACATATAGTCGAAGAATGGTTTGCAACTTGCCCAATTACAAAACTAAGGTAAGTTGAGATTGATTCTGCATATGCTTGGGCCCCAACACCCCCATCAGCCAAGCCGATGCCGTCATCGTCCATTCCTGCTTTTATTGCATCATGCAATATTCGCATTTTCATTTCGGGAATTAAATCCGACAATGTTGCCAACGCAGTTTGTTGACGTTTATTGAACAAATCGGCATATTCCATCAGACCATAAAGCTGTGTCCTTATATCTCGCGGATTGTGATTTATTGCTGTGTTGGGCTTCCAAGCTGGTTCTGCCAACACTAAACACTTCTCCATTTCTTTAGTTGGAGACAAAAATACCCTACCGTTTTTACCCTCTGCGACGATAGCCATTAATCTTTCTTTTAACTTCCCTTTTTTTCCTTCCTCTCTTATCAATTTGACAGGAATTGAAGCCTCGGATAACAAACATTTAAAATTCCACCCCTGCCAACTTTTGTGCCACTTTTACTTTCTGTAGGTGGAATTCCTGTTTTAACCACAAACTCGTAACTATCACCAGTAATTACAGGCTCGACATAAGCTTCTTTACCTTTCTTATTAGAAATTACAAAACTAGAAGCAAGGGGAACATTCACATGACTATAGATTGGACTCGGACTCGGTATAGTTCTGGCCCATAACCAAGCAATAACTGTCAACTTATCTCCAATCAAGTGTTTGAGATCTGCTCTGCTCGCAGCCATGGTCTCAGTAACTTCTATTTTTGGGTACAAATATCCGATACGTTTATATGCCTCTTCTCGCATAACATGACCGTATCTTTTTACGTCCTCTGCCAAGCCTTTTACGCCAGACCAACTATCTATCAAATCAGACTGATTGTCAGAATCAATCAAGGGGCCTATCGCTTTATTTCCAGCAAATTTTGGAGGTATTTCAATCATGGCTTTATTTATCATTACAGCCACTGGATTTAAGTCACTTGCAAAGCTCTGTAAGCCCAATCTTTGTGCTTCAAGTGGTATTGCGCCACCACCAGCAAACGGGTCATGAAATGCTGGAAGTTTTTCAGGGTCGAAAAGCTCCGAAGCCTCAGGAACACTTCTATTTAATTCGCATGTAAAACGCCAACTTTCTTTGATAGCTGCCCTTGCACGATTCAATACTATCTCGTTATTTGTATTTTCCCATTTGACCAAATCTCGAATGATATCGAATAACTTCTCCCGCTCACTCTGAATTTTTAACTTTGTTTCTCTAAGTCGTTTGTCACCGCTTACCGTTTCCGAGGGGTCGTTTACCATTTGAGCAAATATCACTGCTCTAGCAGCAGCAAGTGGCCGACGCGCCCACCATAGATGTAGAGTGCTGGGGTGCCCATGACGAATTGATTTTTCTCTAGCTGCTGCCGCGTTTATATCATCTAACGGCAGTGCTACTTCTATTAATTTTTTAGGTATTTTAATTTCTGACATCTATCTGCCTTTAAAGTGTTTGGTCTGGTGCAACTGCCTTTGATAGCAGCTCACTTAAATCATAATTAATGCTAGCGACACCAAAGTCTGGCTCACCTTTGAACAGTGTTTTCACGTAGTACGGGCCTTCAAATTCGTCACCATCTACTACCACTATCGCTAAAATGAATTTATTGGCTTTAACAAAGTAGTGCTATTTCCATTAGCAAACATCTACCAACAAGTGTTTGATCGTTGTAGAAAATGCTTCCCACTGGGTCTTCTCAATTTCTTCTTGAATATACTGATTTATTAACTCGGGTTCCCAGTCGGCTATTTCTTCCAACATTTTTTTATATGGTTTTACTGCTCGCGCTCTATTACCGGCCAGCGTTCGATTATCTAAACCGAAAACCCGAATAGTTTCATTGGCTTTGTGCGTTTTATCCGCATCTATCCCTGCACGCGTTCTGACCTCTCCGGAAGAATGAAAATAAAAATACTCTTCAGGGTCTTCGACATCGGGCTTAATCAATTCATCTGGGTTATAGGGATTTGCTCTGGAACGATCTTTGTAGTGCCCGCAATGATTTTTAGAACCACACGCCAAAAACAAATTGCTCCAGTCGAAGGTTAACTCTGGAAAGTGATTTTTATTTTTACGGCGGAAATGCTCAATATGTCCTGCATGGTGTATAGCATCTTCGCAATAGGCACAGCGCACACCATATTCAGATGCATCCTCCGTTGTAACGCCGGGTATACCCTGCATTTTAACCAGCGCCGCACGCAGTTGCTTTTTACATTTGCTACCGAAATTATCCCATGAGTGTGTTGTGTGGTGATAGCCACTTAAACATGGCGGTGCTGCTGTATTATCTCGATCAAGCTTATGCATTGATTAATCCTTCTTGCTCTTTTGCTTAAAGGACTGAAAGCGAATGAGCTTATCTGCATCGGATAAAACTCTATGAGATTCGCCATATATTTTTATAAGTTTTGCTCGAAGCGCCTCACCTTCTCCTGACAAATGTTGGCCTTGCTCAATTAGTGCAGTGTACTCAGCGACCAACTGGGCCTCGCGTACAGGAGGTATCGGGTTCACCTCTTGGTAATCAATAAGGATGTCACTGCTTGGGATACCAATAGTCTGCTCTTCCCGCTGTTCAGCACTTGATGTGGTCTGTCCAGTGTCGGGGTTGGTTTTGTGCTGTATTACACGTATGCATTCTGCCGGCACAGTCGACAAGACTTGTGGACTATGTGTAGTTACAATAAATTGTATGTTTGGAAAAGCATCTCTCAATGAACCAATCACTGTTTGCTGCCATTGTGGATGTAGGTGCATATCGACTTCATCTATCATCACTATACCTGGGGATTTCTTTGCAGCATCTTCTCCCAAATGCCCATTGAGTAAAGCTGCTCGATAAGCGATATCAGCAATCATAGCAAGAACGTTCTTTATACCATCGCTCAGCCGGTCAGCTTTCATAACTCCATAGTCGTCATGCCGTAAAACCAAGGACTCGTCATCGCGCTGGCTAAATTGCAAGTTTTTCCAACCGACTGGTTTTAAAACTTCATTTACTGCGTCTTGTACGACTTTGACTGGATTTTTCAACTTCGGGTCTACATCAATGAATGTTGCTCCTTGTTGCAGTTGAGCTATTTGATATTCTAATACCTTTTTATATGCGTCTGTAAACCAATCATTAAATTGTCTATAACTAGATGCTGGGTCTAAACAGTCCCGTAGTGCAAACGTACGAATATTCTCATCATTAGCATTTTGACCGCGCTTTGATTCAGTAAGGCGCTTTTCCTTCCATAATCTACCTGTTCCGTAGTAACCGAAAACAGGCAAAGTGATAGGAGCAATTGATAATTCGCGAATTTTATTTTGTAAATCTCTTGCATAAGATTTTAACTCACGACATTTCTTATCATCTTTTGTCTGTGACTTAACCGTTTCACTATCACGAAACCGTCTCCATTGAGTTACTCCGCAGCCATAGTTGCCTTCTACAGTGACTGAAGCAGGCAGTTGCCTTACCATCTCGTCTAAAACCCCAAAAGCAGTAGCCTTTGTCGCACTCGTAGCTTTTATAATTCTAACGTCATCAATAGTGATTGTATTTGCTGGGTCTTTATAAGGTGTGTTTGCCAAATCAAATTGGCTAACAAAAGGCCACAATGCTATGCGAATAGCGTCCAAAATCGATGTTTTACCTTGGCCATTATTTGCAACTAGAACTGTCATTTCAGGGTGGAAATCTATATCAAGACTCGAATAGCAACGAAAGTTCTCAAGAGTTATTCTATTTATTTTCATATTGTTTGCTCCGGTGATACAGCTTTCGATAAAAGGTCACTGAGATCATAATTAATGCTAGCGACACCAAAGTCTGGCTCACCTTTGAACGGAGTTTTAACGTAGTAAGGGCCTTCGAACTCATCACCATCTACTACGACTATCGCTAAAATGAATTTATCTGCCTGGTTCAGTCCATAGATAATTTCATTTCGGCTTACTGTGATCGTGCTTTGACCTTTAGCTCTTCCTTTAACCTCAATATGTCTGTCGGGTTTAATTGAGCCATCTTCTTGTCTTGGAGGGCGAGACGTCACGTCCCACCCACACTTTTCTGCGCCTACGTCTTTAACATCAAAACCAAAGCTTTTCTCAACATCCATGACCGCAGTCATCGCAATCTGCTCAATTCGAGACCGTGCTTCAGCGTCGACACTGAATTGTGTTTCACCCTTTCTGTGTGCAAGAAGACCTTGAGGTATTACTAACGCACCGCCCATGACTACTGGCGTACTGGAAACAACATTCTTGAGGTTTGCCAGCTCAGATTTTCGCTGTTCTAACCTTGCAGTTAGCTCGTCGACTCGACGCCGTGCCATTTCTGGCTGCATTTTGGGTTGCTTGCCTGCATCTACATCATCTTTGAGTTTTATGTAGCGGTCTGACCAATAGTTAATTTCTTTAACCAGTCTATCATTTACCGCTTGAAGCGTTTTATCTGCCTGACGCTCCCGTCTGTCTCTTACCTCATTATAGTGCTCCGGCACGAGCTGTTGAGATGCATGGTTTAACGCCAGACCTTCCAGATTATTGGTCAACCATGGAGAAAGTAAGATGTCTCCGACTAGTTTTCTGTCGTAATCGTCGATAGGCTGAAGGTCAAGGTGTGGAGCCCATCCAGCGTTAATCGCGTTACCCTTTTCGTCTATCTCGACGAATTGCAGCCGTCTTGATGCGACATCATCATTATTCCCAGCTTCTCGCACCGTATGATCGACCATAAATAATACTTTAGGCTCTAGCCCATCATCGTTAGGGTCAACCAGAACAGCGCCTTGCTTTAGTTTTGGTCGGTGCGCTTGAAGAACCAAGTCTGTCGTAGCGTGCATTAGCGGGTGCAGCGGATGAATCATATCTGCCATGGGCTTACCCTGCTGGCGTACATGATGTTTCTCGAAACAGATTCGTTCGTATTTGCGCAGTACAGGAGTGCGCGTTTCACCTATTACTCTGTCACGCTCTCTTATGGCAGCAGGCACGTGCCTGACTTCGAATCGACCTGATTCTCGGTTACGCATTTCGCCGCCCAGCGTTTGAAACGATTCGGTGAAGAATGCGCGAATGAAATAAGGTTGAAGCTTACGCGCTTCGGCCTTTTCCATTTCTTCTTTTACGGCGTAAAGCTCTTCGAGCCCCATATGCTGCTCGACTAAGGCATTTCTTCGGAGGATTTCTTTTAGGTGTTCTTGGTCAAGTGCACCATCAATAACCTCATTCATCTTCGCTTTGGTTTCAGGAGACTCACCATAACGAATGGCATCGACAAGCAAATCTTTTAACGACACATTATCAAATGCTTCGCCCAGAACATCGAAAACCTTACCACCTAGAGCTTCTTTTTCTATCTCAATCTTATCGAATAGCTTATTAAAGACTTCGCCTTCACGTGTCTCGGCAGCGACTATATTCCATAAGTGACATACTTCTGTCTGTCCGATACGGTGAATACGACCAAACCTTTGCTCTAATCGGTTTGGATTCCACGGTAGGTCGTAGTTAACCATCAAATTGGCGTTTTGAAGGTTCACCCCTTCCCCTGCCGCATCGGTGGCGATTAACACTATTACGTCTGGGTCGTTGCGAAACTCTTCTTGAATTTTTCTTCGTTCGTCTCGGTTAGTGCCACCATAAATTGTTCTTACCGCATTATCGTTACCGAGCATGTCGCTTATCCTTTTCACAAGGTAATTAAGCGTATCTTTATGTTCGGTAAATATGAGTAATTTTCGACGAGCACCACTTTGGGTGTACATTTCAGGCTCATCTTGAAGCAAATAAGACAGTTGCTCCCACTTCTTATCGTTGCCTGATTGCACTACACTCAGCGCCTGATATTCAAGGTCCTTAAGGCTCGCTATTTCAGCTTCAAGCTCGGGAATGGTCTCTGCAGCAGATGCCATGTCGACAACCTGCTCAGAGTATATTTCATATTCTTCCGCACTTAAGTCCTCGTCTAATTCATCAAAGTTATCCGGCAGGTCAATTTTGTGTCTTTTGTTGTACTCAGCAAGTGTCTCTGCAACACCATCACGTTGAGCTGCTTGCCCGCGGGCTAACAACTTAGTTTCGGAGAGCCTGTCTTCCAGGCGCTTTCGACGGCGTTTCAACGATTGATAAATGGCTTCAGGACTTGATGCCAAACGGCGCTGGAGCATTGTTAGTGCAAAACCAACATTGTTTTTCTTTTTGCTATCGAGATTATCTGCCCGATTCATCTCCTCACGAACATACGTTGTTACCTGCTCGTAGAGAGATGCCTCCATGGGTGATAACTCATAATTTGCTGTGTAAGCCCTTCTCTCAGGAAAGAGAGGTGTTCCGTCAAATTTGAGAAGCTCTTCTTTAACCATGCGTCGCATCATGTCTGAAACATCGACTTTATGCGCGCCTTCTCGAAACTTACCGTAGAAGCGATCACCGTCTAGTAATGACAGCCATATCTGAAAATCTTCTTCTTTACCGTTGTGCGGCGTGGCTGTCATTAACAAGAAATGGCGAGTAATTGAGCCTAATAGCTCGCCCAATTGGAAACGCCGAGTCTTGTTGACTTTGTTACCAAAGTAGCTCGCAGACAATTTGTGGGCTTCATCTACGATGATTAAGTCCCACTCGGTATTCTTCAGCTTTTCTTGGAAGTCTTCATTTCTGGATAATTGATCAAGACGACATATTAATTGGTTAGTCTCATCGAAAAAGTTACCTGAGGCACATTGTTCTTGCTTTTCACGGCTGAATATCTCAAACGTTACGCCAAACTTTTCTAACAATTCATCTTGCCACTGTTCTGTCAGCGAGCCCGGTGAAACAATGAGTATACGTTTCGCATCGCCTCTCATTATTAATTCGCGGATGAGCAAGCCAGCCATGATCGTTTTACCTGCGCCGGGGTCATCCGCTAAAACAAAGCGTAATGGCTGTTTCGGCAACATAGACTCGTATACTGCTGATATTTGATGGGGCAGTGGATCGACATTCGATGTATGAACCGCCATCATCGGGTCGAAGAGCGCAGCCTGACTGATACGATAGGCTTCCAATCCAAGCTTGAATTCAGCGCCAGGAGCATCAAATGCCCATGGACGACCTTCTTTTGCAAGTGACAACCGTGACTCATCAGAGCGGAACAACATCTGCTCACCAAGCTTGCCTTGACTATCTTTGTAATAAACCGTGACGGCGGCATCACCAACAGGCTCAACTTGGACAACCCTGACTACCTCATCACTTTGAATGCCTTTTATCTGTGCATCCTTTTTAATGTCTTCCAGTTTTAACATTCCGTGCTCCTTGCTGTGATTTCTTTGTAACCTGGTGCAATCGCTAAATTACCCACATCATTCAACGCGAAACGATTCTGCAACCATAGTTGATACTCAGCCCCGCGGAGTGTTCCCCGTTCTGTACAATCGACATTCCAACGTCTCAACAGATAGCCTGCCATCGCAGCTCGCACTTTGATGAACAATTGCTCGTTTTCCATGCCGTAATCCATTTCTATGGCGGTAGGATGCTCAATATTCTTAGGGTGTGGTACTAATTGAAGCGGAATAATTCGCTGCCATTCAGCATCTGATTGGGCGCTTTCATCTTCGTTGGGCGTGTCTTTAATCGTTACCTTGCTAATGCGCGTTAACACGAAGTCTCGGAAGCTTTGACTCTTACGATCAAAGGCGCGAACATGCCATCGAAGGCCATTGTCGACTATGGAGTGAGGTACAAGTTCTCTTGCATTCGAACCGCTAGAAAGGGACGTGTAAATAACGCTAACTGCTTTGTTATTGAGAATGGCCTGAACAAGGCGCGCAACGATAAAGATGTCAGGTACATTCAGGCTGGACGGTGCTTCTACGGGGAAGTGGATATCGCCTATTGCATCGAACCCATCGGAGATATCGTTGGCGAGTTTAGTTAAGGTGCGTCTTGCGTCGTGTTCGAAGACAGGTTTGAACTGAGGCGTCTGGAAGTAACGTTTCTCTCGCGAATCGTAAGACAAGTTATCCGGTGCAAGCTCTTTGTAAATACCGAAATCGCGTGAGCCTGCCGACAAGCCGACCTGAAAACGATTAATTAAGTCCTGACGATAAATCGCACCTTTGAATAACAGACAAAAGTCGATATAGGCAAGGCGTTGTTTTTGAGCAAAGCTGATAGAGTCGAGCATCGTCCCTGTTTATTTTTATACTTTTGCATAGTATGGTTTATTTTAAGACACGTGTAAACCACAAGGATTTGTAGTGATAGTCGGAAATAGTTTTGAAAATGATAACAATGAAGTACTAAAATATGTTCAAGTAAAGTCTTACGGACAGAGTCTTAGCTTAATATTCGACGTTGTTAAGAAACAGTACATTACCGCTGACTCGATTCTTCAAGCAAACCATCCCAATATTCCGTTACTCAACAAAATTAATTCGTTTGACCATAGGGTACTTCAGGCCGCACACGATAACATTGCAGCAGCTTTCCGTTATAGAAATCAAAATATCAAGCAGCTCAACCTGTTCGATCATGTTAAAGAAGAATCAAATGAATATATGAAGCTTTGGGAAAGTTGGCTTTGTGATGAGCTTTCTGTGCTTAAAGAGCATGCTAACTTTGTAAGAAATGTCATCGAAGCTGTAATACATAGCAACGAAGAGAAAGGCTATGCCGCTGAAGATAGACTTCATGAGTTTCTCGCTGACTACTATTCGGTTGTAGAATAGAACAGCGATAAAGACCACTAGGTAAATTACCTTCAGACATCTCATTTACAATCAGGGATTTAATTACAAGGACTTTCTTGATGCCAAGAAAAAACACATCTTTTGCTGACCTTCTTTTCCAAGCGCCATGGTGGGTTTCAGTTACAACATCGGCAATTACCTATTTATTGATGGGCCATTTGCTGCCTTCTATCGAGACGAATAATCAGCTAATCAATATGGTATTTAAGGCGCTCGCTGTTCCTGCGCCTTACTTTGCAATTTTCATATTACTCATTGCTCCATTTTCATTTTTTAATGCTCGACGCAAGGCCAAGCAATTAGATGCTCAAAAGAGTATTGAAACTATACGTCAGCTGCACTGGCGCAACTTCGAAGAACTAGTGGCAGAAGCCTATCGTAGACAAGGGTATCGAGTAACCGAAGGTGGGTTTGGTGCTGACGGTGGAATTGACCTAGAGCTTAGGAAAGGCGATGAACGAGTCATCGTTCAGTGCAAACAATGGAAAGCACAAAAAGTTGGTGTCAGTGTGGTACGCGAGATGTTTGGCGTGCTCACTGCTAGCAATGCAAGCAAGGTTATTGTTATTTGTTCGGGTAAATTCACCCAGCAAGCTATAGATTTTGCCTCTGATAAGCCCATTGTACTCATCGATGGAGGCGAGCTGCTTTCACTTATCCATGATGTGCAAGCGGAGCCAAAGGTAGAGGAGATAAAAAAGACCGCTTGCCCTAGGTGCGGAAGTGATCTTGTTGAACGGCAAGCAAAGCGTGGAGCCCATGCAGGCAATACCTTTCTAGGTTGTTCTGCCTTTCCTAAATGTCGTTACACAGAATAAGTATTTTTAAGGATAAAATTGATGAAAGACTTGGATGTTCACAAAAAAGTAGCGGTACTAATTGATGCTGATAACGCTCAGCTGTCGAAACTTTCTGCCATTTTGGATGAGATATCAGCACACGGCCATGTACTCATCAAGCGTGCCTACGGAGACTGGTCTATTGAAGCGTTGAAGAACTGGAAGACGCCTCTTAATGAATTAGCCATACAGCCGATTCAGCAATTTGCTTATACAACGGGTAAAAACGCAACAGATGCGTCCATGATTATTGATGCGATGGATTTACTCTATTCTGAAAAAATAGACGCATTTGCTTTAGTATCCAGTGATAGCGACTTTACTAAGCTAGCGTCACGTTTGAGAGAGTCAGAGAAATTTGTATTTGGCGTAGGTGAGAAGAAAACGCCAGTGTCATTTCGCAACGCCTGTGATGACTTTATATTCACCGAAAACCTAGAGGCTGGTCAGGTTTCTAAATCAGGTAAACCTAAACAGGAGCAAAGTAGCGCTGGTAATGGTGCAGAAGAGCTAATACCAGCAATGCTTAAAGCTTGGGAGTTATATCAGAATGATGATGGTTGGGTGAATGTTAGTCCAGTTGGTAATTTTCTAAAGCGTGCTAAACCTGATTTTGACCCGAGAACTTATGGTGCAGCAAAAGTGACCGATATTGTTTCTAGTCTTCCTACCGTCTTTGAAATGACGAGACAGAAAGGAAAAGGGACGACACAAATTATTTTGTACCGTCCTATCTTCGCGACCACTTAGCCTAACCTAATTCCCAAGGAGGAAGATCAACGTTTTCCATATTCGGCTTTAGAGGTTTCTTTTGCTTGGTTTTGCGTTTTGCCTTGAGCACTATTTTGCCGTCGTCTAAAAAGCGTCTGTAGGCGCGTTTTGCTTCTTCGATAGACGCGAAACCTTGGTAACGGCTTCCTGAGTAGCCATTCACTAAGGCTTTAGTTTCTTTCCATGATTTGTAAACTCCCGGCGTTCGACCTTTAAAGACTACATAAGCGGCATACCTGCTAGTGATGTTGTAGTTGGAAAAGCATCTCGACATGATTACCTCCTTTGGTTTGTCAGCTTTCCCAATGTGTTTACACTTTTATGTTTTGTAGCTACTCGGATACCGATATCGAGAAAACATCTAACTCCAGCCAGTAATGCAAGAAGTTACCTTCCCATATTTGATACATATCGGTTGCTTGCTCAATAGGAAACACACCGAACAGGTTTTGAAAAACACCTGCATCGAAATCAAAGTCGAGGTCTTTTGCTAGCTCTGCATAGGGGACATTTCCTATATAGGCAAAATCCGTGACGTAGCAAAAGTGCCATGCGTTATTGCGTTTCTCCAAACGAATCTCTACAGGGTGAAAACCACCGTTTTCAGCTGAGTAATTAAGGTCTCTGAAGTTAATTGTCACGCTTGTTTGTGACATGCTATGCTGCACAAGTAAATCGATGAGTGCTTGTGCAAATCGCTTTGAGACAGGCAAAGCGAGTCCCTCATAATGAATATGCATAATAAAAACTCTTCTAATTGAAATCTATGAATGTGAGTGCTGCCTAGCGCGTCTGTACGACGCTTTCAAGCAACTAAGTAAAGAGCAGCTGACTAGCAATTTGCAATGTCTTCTACGTCGCTTTCAGCAGCGTTATTCGTTATGCTTCTGAAACGCTAGTGCTGCGAGAGTGCGACTTACTTTTGTAAAATAGACAGCACTCGATTCTTGGATCGCTATCGTTGTTCGCGCAATCAAGCGCTAAGGACGATAACTGATGAGTAGAGCAGGGGGCTAACTACGATTTTGCTAACTTTGCGTTAGCCGGACTCTTCCCCTTTGCGACAGTCTTTGGCGGCGATATTAAGAACTCATCAAGCTCTCCTTTTTCTACCGCGCTTATCAAAATGTCGATGACCTCAGGAAGCTTTTCTTTCTCGCCAACATCTATGGCTGGTTTCCCCTTTTGTAACTCGATTGCTCTTATGCCCACCTTAACCTCAAGGAAATAGTGGTTATCGGTATCGTAGTACCAAGGACGAACAGTAGCCTGCCAACGTTTTTTAATTCGCTCTCCTGTTTCTGGATCTTTGACTGTTTTTTCTTTGTATGCCACGAATGGTGTGCCTTCAAGCATACAAGTGGCGAGCTTTTTTTGCTGTTCAAGTCGGTTGATTAGCTTCATACGCTTGTTCAATACCGGTGGCTTCTGCTTGATTTCAGGACGAGCGATAACCTTGAGCGAACTCAATACAGATGTAGTCATAATGTTTACCTTTAAATGTTAAGGGCGAATAAAGCCCATTGGTGTGTGTTTCTGCTTACGCAGGTTTTCGTCTGCCAACAGGGTGATGGCAAAGTCACGAATTTGAATTTTGGGTTGAAACTTCTTTCGACGAGCCAATAGAGCGAAATCACCGGGTGTTAGGTTGTGCAGTGAAGATAGCTTTTGTGTCTCAGCTTCCTTGAGCGTTCTAACTTTAGTGAGTTTTTTGTACAACTCTACTACTTGAGTAGACGTAAGGTATTGGCAGTCTAGTTTGAAATCGAACCGACGTAACACGGCTTTATCAAGCTTGTCGGAAAAGTTAGTAGCAGCGAATAAAGGCTGTGTGAAACACTCTATTTGCGTTAAGAACTCATTAACCAGCTGATGTTCGTGATGAGCAGTGAGCGCTTCACGTGAGCTTAGTAAGCTATCCACTTCATCAAGCAATATGATTTGCTCCTCATCATGAGCGCGCTGAAATAGCTCAGCCACCTTTTGCTCACTTTCACCCACCCATTTACTTAAAATATCAGAGCATTTAACACGCAGCAGTTTCCTACCATGTAGCTCTGTCAGATAGTGCGCGAAAGCGGTTTTTCCTGTTCCTGGAGGACCTGAAATCAATGTTCTCGCTGGCTGGTTGTGTTTAAGTGCGAACGCTATCTCGTTGAGATACTCCTTTGACTGCTTAATATTTAAGTAGCTCGTATCGAAAGGTAGCTCACTTTTGTACTCAAGTTTATTTTGCCATTGCTCCGTTGCTCTAAGTGACGCTTCGACAACTTGACCGATTACAGCTTCTGCGCGAGCACGTTTAGCGTTCACAGCGTGGGCGACATGTGTTGCGTTAGCAACAATTGCTGGCGTAATGTTCTCTGTTTGACTAATCATTTTTTGTGCTGACGAAGAAACACTCAAGCCGTGATAGTAAGGCCGCGTTATCTGTTCGATTTCTTCTGGTCTCAACGTAGGAACGTCTAATACGAGCTTGAATCGCCTTATAAAGCTTGGCTCAAGATATTGGATATGGTTTGTAACCCAAATGCAGGGAATTTCATTTTGCTCAATGAATCGCTGTAGATGTTCTTTACTGTATTGGCTGTCAGCACAATCGAATAAACTCTCGCATTCATCTACCAGCAACATAGCGTCCGCCTTATGCGTCAGCAATGATTGAAGTAACGCTAAATAACGTAGCCTTTCTTTGTTTGGAAAGCGGCTATTGAACTCATCTTCAGAAAAATTGCTAGCAAGTGCAGTAGAACGAATTTCGTAAAGTGTTCTATCGCAGTATTTGGCAAGTGTTCTCGATAACTCTGTTTTACCTGTCCCTGAAGCTCCATAGAGCAAAATGCTTGTTCCAGACTGTCTAGACTTACTTGCAGCAGCAAGATATTGAGACAAAAGCGAAGTATTCACGTGAGGAAAATCATCTAATGTAAAGCTTGCATCGGGCGAAGGATGCAGCAACGGTGCTATAAGTGTTTCCCTTGAGGTAATTGTTTCACTTAACAGCGTTCGAACAAGTGCTTTTGGCATTGCACCATACTCGAAGGACAAAAAGTCTGTATCAGGCAGAAAACCATAATGATTGAGCTGCGCAGTTGCGTGAGAAAATAGTTCGTCACTGATGCCTGAAATGTCTTTGAGGATTTCGTTTAACGAAAGGTGGCTTGTTTGCATGTGCACCTCAGAAGAAAGCGCTCTAATCCACTTGTTAACCTGCGAGAGTAAGGCGAACTGAATCAGTAACTCGGTTTGCTTAGGCAAGTCCATCACGGTTCTGATATAGCGACAATTTGCTAAAAAGGTTTTCGTTACCTGAGGTTGGGTATCAGTAATAGTGAGGCAAGCTTTGTAATTGACGTTTTTGCTTCTACCTATGAAAAACGATTGGGTTGATACCTTGCTACCACGCAAATTACTGGCAAGACTTTTACTGAGTATATCGGTATCGATTGAAGGCAGATAGTTGAGTAATCGCTTGCCCCATTCACATGCAAGGTAATTAAGCTCACTCGACTTATTGAGTACTTTATAAGACATGCTAGCGCCCCATTATTGATAGGAAAGTAGAGATGCAGCTTCTTGCATCACTTTTTCATTTCGCTTGTCGTACATGATGGTTGTACTGATATCCTCATGTCCTGCCATTTGGCGCACAGTGTTTATATCTACATTTTGTTCAAGTAATCGTGTGATAAACGTTCGTCGAAGGTCATGCGGTGAGACTCCTTCTATGCCAATTGATGCTAGCGACTTTTTAGTGAGTGAATAGATAGAGCACGATGACAACGCGGTGTTGTGTTTAATATTTCCACCTTTTGCAACACGAACAAACAAGTGGCCGTTGCTTTTACTTCGAAGTGCTAGCCATTGATTCAGCGCAAGTTGCGTCCATGCTGGCAGATGAACAGTTCGGCTCTTGTTACCTTTTCCTTTTTTGACGACCAGAGCAGTACCTTCGATAAAGTCTTCTACCAAGAGTGCTACTAGTTCACTTCGTCGCAACCCTGTGCCTAAAAGTGTTGAGATTAACGCGTAGTTTCGAATGCCAAGAACAGATTTATCGCGTTGTAACTTTATCAGCAGCTTATTGACCTGCTCAGTTGAGAGAGGCTTTCCATCATGTTTGCCATGATTCACTTTGCTGATAGCCCGAAGTTGAATCGACTGCATTTCTGGAACGAGCCCAGAGAGTACAGCTATTTTTACTGCGTATTAGGCATTTCCCGATCACTAATTCCGGCCTCTCGATCACCCCAATTCTGATACACCCGATCACTGGTATTAT
>MDTF01012056.1_pt1 | contig 17662 bp, 5 predicted proteins | sample 811191 | NCBI WGS metagenome assembly MDTF01 (sample SAMN05326649, study PRJNA326480) | marine metagenome | isolation source: seawater | place: Southern Ocean | collected 2011 | reverse complement strand
CGATGAAGAAGATGTCATCACTGAACGACTCCACGAATTTACCTTCACGGCCTTTTCTGCGGGAGACGTCGTATCATGGGACTTCGGTGACGGAAACGCTGGGACTGGGCTCGAAGTTTCTCATTCATTCGCCCTACCAGGCCACTATACGGTGACCTCCACCTCGACTTCTGTTGATTTGATTCAAGTCGTATCGGTGGATCTTACCGTTGAACGAAAAGCAACGGTCGAATCAGACAACATGGAATGCGTGTGCACCCCTACAGCAAAAGCAACCGTGATCGACCTCATACCATTGGCTGGAACTGTGTCTTACCAAGGTGTTGTCACAGTTGTTCATGATGGAAGAAGCGAATCATGTTCGCTGCGCAACCCTCTGCAAGAATGCCATGTTCGGGTTTTCCTCGAGCGGACCATCGATGGCTCAGTGGTTGGTCAGGAAGTTCTCTTTGACGGTACCTTTCGGTCAAATGAACTCGAGGTACCTTTCGAGTTCCTCGATGTCGAAGTGGAAGTAGGCGACGGTCTTCAGTTGCGACTTGAGACCGATCAGGTGCGTGACTGGCACAAGCCAAGCACCGAATGGTCAATGACTGCCCCAGTGTGATGGGTTGTCTCAAACGGCCTCTTCGCTTGATGCAGGTTCGACAGCATCATCTTCGAGGTATTCTTTCTCTTCGCTCACTTCTTCGACCTCTGCTGTCTCTTCTCGTCGTTGAGCAGCAATTTTCTTTGATGCTTGGTTCGAAACAACGTATGTTCCAATCAAGATGATGACGACGAGGATGGCGTAAATGGTTAGAGGTTGATCTTCTGGTTCATCTGCTACCTTCCAAGTGATGTCCTGGGACGTAGCACCGTCGATATCCGTCACATCGCCTGTGATTGACTTCAACACATTTGGAACAAGCGCTCGGCATTCTAACGCTTGGGTACCAACACTGTTGGCGTACCATGAGACATAGACGGTTTTGCTTTCGCCAGGCTGGAGTGAGACGGTCATCTGGGTCGTGTCTTGCAACTCATCGCCGACATAACACCAGAAATTAACGCCTGTGACTGCGACTGTACCACTGTTCTCAACGACCACATCGCCGCTTACTTTCGATCCGATTGACCCAGTGTTGGCCTTCAGATCAATGGACTTCACGCTGATGAAGGGGAGGGGGACCTCTGCTGTTGCCGTTGGTGTTCGTGGTGCAACGATGGTGGTGTTGAAATTGCCCCAGTTGGAACTGAGGGTCAGCAGGACCTCTGCACTTTCTTGGTGGTAGTCCCCGTTACCGTCGACCCATTCGACGATTCGGGCGTGGTTACTCAGAGCGAAGTTGACATGGCCATTGCTGTCTGTGAGGTTGTCGACGGTGCTTCCCCAATAGCCAAGTCCAGTGGCATGAACGGTGACGTTGCCAGCATTGGTTTGCAATGAGCGCTGTGAAAGGAGGCGAATCCATGCGTCGGTTTGGCCACCGGTTCCGTTGCTGTTGGTGTAACTGATTTGGGCAGCATCATTGACGATGATGTCCTCATCGGTTCGTGACCCTTGAATGAGTGAAGAATCAACGGTCAATGCGCCACCGTCGAGGACATGAACAGGTGCACTGCCGGTGAGGGTAGCGTTGCTTAAGTCACAGGTGTGTGCGCATGTAATCGCAGCACCCGCAATGATTGCGTTGTTGATTGTAAGGCTGCCTTGGACGTCGAGGGTGAAGGCTGCTGAGTTCCACTTCAAGCTCCCTGCAGTGTGGTTGAGATCTTCTGCATCGACCACGACGGTTCCACCCGAGCCTGAATGGAGGGCTTGAACGCTGGTGATTTGGGTGGCGAAGAAGTAGTAGACATGGAATTCAACCAGCAATGGTGTGCCATCGAGTGGAGCCGGGATGTCAACATGGTCGAAACCAACTGCGTTCTTGGTTTCGTCTCCGATGGTGATGTTGAACATGGCTGTTTCTGGAATGACGTGGTCGAGGTTGATTCTTACCTGGCCAGTTTCAGACAGGTCGCCAAAATCAAGGTGGAGTTCAGTCGCATTGTAGACCAAGAGGCCAGCATCGAGGTTCGAACCCATCAGGTCACCGTTGAGGGTGAGTGAGGCACCGGTGGCCACGGTAATGGTCACGCCTGCGTTCACCGTTGTTGACTCATCAACGAAAAGTGAGGCACCGTCCGTAACCATCAGGTCGAGGTCGATTGGATTTGATGCATTCCAAGTTTCCGTGCCGGTGACGGTGATGGTTGAGCCGTCGTTTGTCACTTCAGCAGATGTGGTCAATGCGCTCATGCTCGAGGCAATCAGCAAGAGGAAGATCAGGGAAACGGCGGTTCGCATGGTCTCATGTAGCGGAAAGGGCGTTATAGACTTCGCTCCGTTAATACGGTACATCCTTCCAACCTATCTTGTAACCAATGAGATTGAAACTGCGGTGAAGAAGCGGAGTGATCACGACCAAACCAATCATCGGAAGCCTCAGTTCTTCAGCAGCAAGCCATGATGACCCGAGCAAGAGTTGTCCAGCCAAGAACACGGAGATTGCGAACGGAAGGGTGTCGAGCAACGGCGCTTTTGATGACACATCACCTTCACGCTTGAGACCACGTCGCCGCTTGAAGAACGAACCCGTGCTGTCGCCAACCAAGCACATGAAGCCAAGGAAGGTTCCAAGAACAAACGCAGCGGTCATGGGTCCGCCGATTGCAAACCAAGCACCAGACGAACCTGCAAGGGGTGAGGCGAACAAGGTGCTGTTGGCACTGATTGCACCAGCGTTTGAGCCATCGGTGGTCACTGCAACCATCAACATGCAGAGGAGACCAGAGGTCAGAGAACCACCGATCAGTCCATTCCATGTTTTGCCATCCCCAAGGACTCTGTTGCCATCTTTGAGGGTTCGACCACCATCGATTGGCCATGGTCCATACCCTGTCTTTGGGAGCCATTTGCCCCACATCATTGCAAAGGTGTTGGCCAGAAATCCTGGCAGATAGAGCCACAAACACATGAGGCACAGCATCAGGAAATTCATTGCGAGGTCTCCCTTGGGCAACAGGTCATGAAGCGGGTGTGCCCACGAGGGCCCTTGAATCCTACCCCGTCCCTTGGTCATGGCATCGTTTGTTTGAGGCCATTCTCACGATGGGATTATGTGATGGCCACGCCCGATATGTACCATGGCGCAACGGACGGTTTTGATTGTTGGCGGCGGCGGGCGAGAACACGCCTTGTGCATGGCTATGTCAAGATCCGAACATGTCGGAGGCGTTCATTGCGCTCCGGGAAATGCTGGCACCTCGGCGATGGCAACAAATCATCCTGTGTCTGCTTCGAATGTGGACGGTTTGGTGGCTTTGGCTCAGACGCTTGCTGTCGATCTGGTTGTGGTCGGGCCTGAAGCGCCCTTGTGCGATGCACTTGCAGATGATCTTCATACCGCAGGAATCCCCTGCTTCGGCCCGGTGAAAGCCTTGGCGGAATTGGAAGGCTCGAAACTTCATGCCAAGGAAGTGATGGGAATTGCAGGCGTACCAACTGCAGATTTCCATGTCCTAGGGCCACATTCTGATCTTGATTCAGCGTTGGATGATTTTTCAGGCCATCCATGGGTTGTCAAAAGAGATGTGCTTGCAGGAGGCAAAGGCGTTGTTGTCACCTCCAATCGGGCAGAGGCAAAAGCATTCATTGAAGCCTCGATCAAGTCCGATGGCAAGGTTCTGCTCGAAGCGTTTCTCGAAGGGGAGGAGGCGAGCATGTTGGTTGTCATGGACGGCTCAGGTTTTGTCTGCCTCCCGCCAAGTCAAGATCACAAGCGGGCCTACGATGGGGATGAGGGCCCAAACACAGGTGGCATGGGCGCTTACTGCCCTGCGCCAGTGGCTACACCAGAGGTTTTGGAGAAGGTCGTACGCGATGTTGTCAAACCCATGCACACCTACCTTTCATCGCAACCCACGCCCTACCGCGGGGTGCTGTACGTCGGGCTTATGATCACGGATGAAGGCAACCCAAGTGTTGTCGAATTTAACGTCCGTTTTGGCGATCCGGAATGTCAAATTACCCTGCCATTAATGGCAACGGATGTGTACGAAGTCCTGCACGCCTCGGCGACCGACAGGCTTGCTGAATTGGACGTAATGTTCCACGATCTGCATGCACTCACAGTGGTTGTCGCAGCGGAAGGTTACCCTGCCTCACCGGTCAAAGGCCGTTTGATTTCTGGAGTGCCGGCGCCGACTGGGATGGCGTGGGTCAACCATGCCGGTACGGGCTACGATGAAGGCGGTGCTCTCATCTCAACCGGTGGGCGAGTTCTGACTTGCACCGGTCTTGGTTCATCTTTGGCCGAAGCGGCTGTTCGAGCCTATGCTTTGCTTGAATCGATCGAACTTGAAGGGGCGCACCACAGGACTGACATTGGCCACCGAGCTCTTTGACAGAACGGCTGATATGCGGCTCATTTCATCCGCTTGAAAAAGCACACGAGAACTTCTCGTCGAACGGGGTGCTCCGTTGCCATCGTAAGTCATCCTCACGGGGTTATCATTAAAAGAGGACCCAAAGTGGCGGAAGGTGCTTGACAGCCTTGCTGCTGTCGTGCAAATACCCTGAGGGAACAAAATGGAAACGAAAAACCCCGAACCGCGCCCAGCGCCAGCACCTATGCTTGGTTGGCTTATTGCCCCCCTAGCAGTGCTTCTAGCGCTCGCAGCGACACAGATTGTTGGCTTGTCCTTCGATCTCAACTTTGAAAACCTGACACCAATGCTTGTCGTCCTTGCGGCAGCATCGCTTGGTCTCGCACCTCGCGTGCTTCACGCCAACGGCACCATCACTCTTGCAGCCTCCACCCTCTCTCTCGTTTCACTGGGCGTTGCTATTGTCGGTGCCGAATTGGTCTACATGGCAGAACTCGGAGCGGTCAGCGCTCTGCTGTTCTTCGTGGTCATGTTTGGAATTCACACCCTTCACATGCGCCGTTCGTTCGAATGGGCAAACGTGTTGATTTTTGCTGCCATCGGTGTCCAGCTCGGATTCGTGGCCGCTGAAAATATGGCTGCAAACCTCTCCACCACACTGACCATGTCCACCGGTGTTTCAATCGGCGTCTTGGATGCGTACCGTGGGGCTGTTGGTTACCAATTCTTCAGCTATGCTATGCTCTTCACCATCCTTGGTCTTCTTGGAGCAGTTCTCGCCCGTGGCGTTCTTTCACCATCCTCTGAGAAAGGCTGGTTCAGCCACATTACCGATGGTAACGGGTCATGGAACCGCTCGACTCTCCCCCTCCAAATTGGACTGGGTGTTTGGGCACTGGCTCACATCGGAAGCTTGTGGCATTTCAATTACCTCATGAACGATGACCAGCTCATGTTCAACGTCTTTGGCCCATTCAGTGGTCAAGCAGTCAGTCAGTATCCTGAACTCGCAGCATACCATGGTTACTTCGGTTTCTGGAGCGCATTCTTCACTGGAATGGTTGCTTTGATCGTTGCCGGCATGGCTTCAGAACGCTGGTACACTCGTTCCATGCTCATCGGTTCAATGTGGGTCCTTTACCTCGTTTCGGCTTGGTATGAGGCTGGCATGATCCAAAACGAAGCCTTTGAAGGCAGTTGGGGCGCACTAATTTGGTTGGCCTTTACCTTCTTCATCTGTGCAATCATTTACGTGATTTCCACAGGTGAGAAATGGGGCGGTTGGTCCAACCGCAGTGAATTCGAGCCATCCGGTGCTCGTCAATTCTGGAACGCACACTGGGCCAGCATCATGATTGGTATGGCCTTCTTCTTTGGTTTCGTTATCCGAAACCTATGGTATGTGCTCCCTTCGATGAACTCCCTCGGAACCAACACCTGGGACATGACCGGTGGTTCTGACCCTTGGTACATGAAGCGAGTTGTCGACTACATTTTGGCGAACAACGCTCACATGATTGTTGACTCCGACCGATTCTACCCAGTTGGTGGCATCAATCCTCGTCCACCATTGTTCACGTGGTCGATCGCTTTGCTTGCTATGATCCTCAAACCATTCGTTGGCGCTGACTCTGCAGTCTGGTGGTCCATCCTCGTGTTGCCTTCTGTCTATGGCGCTTTGACCATCCTACCGGTCGCCGCCATCGCCCGTGAGCATGTCAACGAGAAAGCAGCAGTCGTTGCTGCTTGGCTCCTGGCCTTCATGCCAGCACACGTATCTCACACCACCTTCGCTCTTGCAGATCACGATGCCTTCATCATGCTCTTCTTGACAATGGGCTTCATGTTCTGGCTCAAAGCAGCCAAGTATGCCGGTAGCGACCGTCTTCTCCGCACCACGACTCCCTCGTTGTCGACCTACATGCAATCCTTCTCTGCGGTTGCCAACCAACGCACTGCCGCTCTTTCGTATGCAGTGCTCGCCGGTGTTTCATTCGGTGTGGTTTCCCTTGGCTGGAAAGGGTTCGTCGTTGGGCCATCGATCTTGTTCCTTGCTTATGCATTGCAAGTTGCATTGAACATGTTCCGCCGAAGGGATTCGACAACATTGAGCGTGCTCTTCATCACCATGCTTGCGGTCAATTTCTTGATGGCATTGCCGTTCTACGGGCACCCTCAACTAAACCTCGTGCTTGACGGAACTGGCCTTCAGCCGTTCTTGTTCATCGCCATCTTCACTTTGGCCATTGCCTTTGTCACCATTGGCTTCCGAGACAAACCTTGGTTGCTGGTTCTTGGTGTCCTTGGTGTCGGAAGTGCCGTGTTCTTCTCTTTGCTCTACGCCTTGAAGTTCGCTGACATCTCCAACGCCTGGGACGTCTTGTTCACTGGCGGCGGTTACTTCACCAAGACGAAGATTTTCGGAACGGTTGCCGAAGCAAATGCAAGCGACAGAGGACAACTCTTCGCACAGTTCGGACCAATCACCTTCCTCTTATCGTTGGTTATGGGTCTTCTTTGCCTCATTTCCGGCCTCCGAGAACGCAAGCACACAAACCTCATCTTCGGTGTTTGGATCCTTGTCGCTTCCTACATGGCTTGGACAGCAGCTCGGTTCATGTTCAACGCAACACCTGCCATCGCTATCCTTGGCGCATGGGGCATCGTTTCATTGTGGAAGTGGGGCAATTGGAGCGGAATGGTTCGTACCTGGAAAAAGTTCGGAATCCGATCTCCAGAAGACCGCATTCGCGGCGCTCGCAAAGCATTGTGGCGCACACCTAACTTCTCAGCGATCATTCTTGTGATGATCATGCTCTTTGGACAACAAGCGACCTACGGATTGGATGCAGCAATTCCATCCACGGTGTCAGCAGAAGAAGAACTTGATGAAACAATCTTCAACCTCATCCCTGACGCACTTCGTTTCGAAATTGCTGGATTCTCTTTGCTTGATGACAGCGCCTACGACGGCAACTGGTACCTCGGCTCCATGGGCTCTGGTTTCAACGATAACAGTTGGAACGCCGCTTATTCTTGGCTCGCCGATCAGGACACCGATGAACAATATTCGGAACGTCCTGCGTTTGTATCATGGTGGGACTACGGTTTCCAAGCACTCAGCCAAGGTGAGCATCCATCCGTTTCGGACAACTTCCAATCCGGTATTCCTGCAACTGGGAACATGCTCTTAGCACAATCTCAAGAAGACCTCATCTCCATGTTCATTTGGCAATTAGGTCAAGGCGACATTGCCTACCAAAATGCCAACACTGGTAACTATGAATTCACTGATGGATTCTCGAATATCGCCGATAACCACTTCACACAGGCTCAATTTGATGATTTCGTCACCATTAACACAGACGATGACAAAGAGGATATGAAGACCCTTTTGGTTGAAAGCAGTTTCAAGGTCATCAAGACCAACCGAGACGTCGTCATGGCAGAAGGATACCATCAGGTCGACGGTGCATTTGACAGTTCAACCATGGTTTACAGGATCTACAAGGATTCGGTTCAAATTGAATGCACAGACGTGCTTTCAGTGACTTGCCAAGGCAGCGATTGGACTGAACTTTCAGAAGCAGAGCGCACGTTCACCAACAACATTCGTTCCGCTCAAGACTCATCCGATGAGACAACGCATTACATCATCAACGATTACTGGTACACCGAAGACCTTGTCGAAGAATACGACTCAGTCTCCACCAACATCCACCGGGTGAATGCTCGTTTGGCCTTGACTGTGCAATTCATTGGTAACACACTGGACGACGGACAAATTGTCGACTTCTATGATGAACTGATCAACATGGAAGACTACTATTCCGTACAAGATTACTACGGCGCTCCTGGTGAGATGGTCGAGCGTGATCACGAAATCCGTTACTTTGCTATTGACAGCCGACTCTACCCCAAGGCTGGACGGTACACTGCAGATGCAGGCTACAACCGTGGCCAGCCAATGGGAATCTTCGGAGCTCCTACAATCCTCAGTGGACAAGACATTAGCACATTCATGGATGAAGTCTACGAAACCACCCGTGGCGAATTCCAAGATGAAATGACTCGAGAAGAAGTCGATGCAGCCATCACCGAGGATTTCCTCAATCAGCAAGCTGGTGCAGAAATTGACCCATTGCAAGTTCAAGATGTTCGTGTCGACCATAACCCTGCGTTCTTCAACACCATGCTCGCCAACACCTACGTTGGTTACGGCGCTTCAACGCTCGGTATCGATTCCGGTTCTTCCAATCCCCAACCTGCACAGCACTTTGGCCAACAAGGCAGCCCTGGTAGTGCATTGAGCCAAGCTCTTCCACTTCCTGGCGCCATGTCGAATCACTTTGTAATCAGCAACTGGTACAATGAAGATGCGAACGCTAGTATTGGCCAAACCAACACCTACGTGAAGATCCTCAAGTACTACTCTGGTGCTGAAGTTTCAGGTCAGGTATCCATGAGCGACAACGGACAAGGTTTGTCCGGTGTTCGTCTGCTCATTGAGCGTGACGCCTTCTCTGGTGAAGGTACAGAAGACCTCGACGGAGACACCTATTGGATTCCAATCGGCTTCGTTGATGCTGATGAAGATGGCAAGTGGAGCTTTGATGCTCCTGCAGGCCGAATCCGTGTCTCAGCCTTTGCTGGTGAATACGATCCAACGAACGCTCGCGACAGCGTACGAACAGGTTCCTTTGTGGACGGTCTTGCTGACATCCTCACCGAAACCAACGAAGATCGTTATGTGAACGACATCACAGCTATTCTCGGTGAAGTTGCGAACATGACATGGTTGGGCGAGACCCAACTGAACGTAACTGCTGAACAAGCAGACCGTGCTGACGATGCAGCCGCCACAGAGGCTATGGACATCGCTGTCAAGAGCAGTGGTGTTTCCGGTCTTGTTTCATGGACAGGTGCAGAATCTTTCAACGGTGATCCCCTTGTTGACACCACCTTTGTGCTCCGTAGCATTTGGTCGATGACAGAAAACTACACCCTCACAACAACCAACGGGTCCTTCACTTCTGAAGACAGTCGAATCCTCCAAGGAACCGGTGAAGTAACATTCACCGAAAACGGAACCTTCGAAAGCGAAGGTGTCGCCTTTGCTCAGGACTTCACTGGAACCTTTACTCGTTCAATCGCCGACAAGCGAACCTACACCAGCAATGGTACATGGAACGGTGTTGGTACACTCGAGGCTAGCTGGATTTCAAACGAAAGCATCGTTGATTGTTATGTCGAAAACGACACGACTTCGATGCCGACCAACGAATCCATCTGTGTCAAGGACAGCACTGGCGCACTCACGACTTACCTGCTCGATGGAGAAATCACAGCCAACGGTCGTTTGACGTCTCAAGGCGTTTCGACCCTGGTCACTGAAGTGATCAACGCTACGTTGGAAGCAACTGGTTCCTTTGAAGGAACAGGAACGCTCAACGGCACTGGCTTGTTCATCGGTCAAGGTCACTTTTCGGGATCCATGGTTCAACCCGGTTCCTTCTACCTCACTGGACTTGTCCCGGGCATGTACAACATGATTGCTCAATTGGACAACGGAAAAGAAGTGCTCCTTCCTCGCCCAGTTGATATTGGCATCACTCCAACCTATGATCTGGAAATGTCAATGCCGGGTTCCATCTTCGAAGACACACTGGAAGACTTCTTCAGCATCATCTTTGCAAACGAAACCATTGAATTGGTCGATGAAGGCCTCGGCGAAGAATTCGCAGTTGACATCATCACCGACGAAAACGGTACCTTCTCGTACGGGCCTCTTGCCCCTGGAGACTACTTCTACCGAGTGGACATTGACAACGATGGATGGTATGAAGTCAACGACAGTTTCACCGTTCGTGATGATTCAGAAAACTTCTCGATGTTGATGGCGGTTCCTGAAATGCACGATGTGACCATGCAACTTGTGTCTCCAACCAATCCAGAGACGCAAACTTCGATGATTTCAATCAACGACCGTGTCGTGACCTTCACCAACGATGATTCACTCATGGCTCCAATTACCGCTACCTCTGATGAGAACGGCGTGGTGTACATTGAATTACCAATGGGCGCTTACACGGTTTCTGATGATTTGGATGACAACTATGTCTTGTTCAACTACTTCCTCTTAGAAGAAGAAGACCTGAACATCGATGGCACTTATGCAATCGCTACATGGGTGAATGGGAGCATCCGCACCGTCATCGATGCAAATAATTATGCATTGTGGGTTCAAGGAACTGATGAAAACAAGTTGACTGAAAGCGACGCTGCTTCCGCACTCACCATTGATTTCACATCCGGTGACCTTTCCTTCAGCACGGTGACAGATGCTGACGGTAACTACAGCATGCGCTTGCCAAACGGGCAAGACTTCCACATGACCACCATCAGTATCTTCTCGACCTACACGGGTGGTCAATTGATCACACTTGACGGGCAGAATGAAATGGCTATGGGCATCATGTACCTTGCACCAGCGACCGCAACAAACGGCTTTGTGTTCCTCTATGAAAACACTTCACTCTGGGACAACCTGGTCCCGGGATGGTCTGCACAAACCTTGGTTGCAACCAATGAAGATGGTTTGGAATGGCGAACTGAGATCACCTCCGGTGGCGAGTTCAACTTCTTCCTCCTTGATGGTGAATGGGACTTCAGCGCTATTGACAGCGATTTGAACATCGAACCAGTTGAGAATTTCAACATCGATGGAGAAAGCGGTTCACCGCCCTCTCCGATTGAACTCTTTGCCAACCCAGCCCACCAGAATGTGACGCTCCAGTTCTTCATGGACGCAGGCGCAGATGCCTCGTTCGAGAACGGCACACTTGTCAGCCCTTCATTCTCTGCTGTACCACTCAACAACCACGGCGTACAAATGAATTACACAGCTGACAACTATACGTCGCCTGGTGTCATCACCATTTCGCTGGAACCTGGTACCTATGCAGTTCAGTTCAACTACACTGAACCAGGTCAAGAGAACGCTAGCGATTTCGCCCTTGGGGGCGTCACGGCTCTTCAACCAATCATTATTGGTTTGGACACCATTGACGAGACCATGGACATGCCATTGCGCAACGAATACCTTGTCACTGGTACCCTCACAAACGCTTCCGGTGATGCCATTGAGAAGCAGTTCCTTCTCTATGAAGCAGAACAGGATTTGTGGTACAACATTGAAAGCGACACAAACGGCTCGTTCCATGGCTACGTTTCTGCTGGTGACTGGGTGAGCATCGTTGCTCCATTCATCGCCAACGAGAACGCCACGGAAGTTCTTCGTGCTCCTCTTACCGTTGGTACAAATTCAACGGTCAGGACCGGATTGACCTACAGCACCATTGAAACGGTCGAAGTGACCTTCCAATTGCAAGAGACAGACAGCAACAACAACATGTCAAATGTGCGTGTTACCGCTGTGAGTCACGATGGCTTTGGCAATGTGACCCTTACCAAGTCAAACGACACCGGTATGGTCACAGAGTCAATGATGCCGGGCACATGGAGCCTTTTCCTCAATGAATCGGCTCCACAACGCCACTGGTCCATGGATACCTCTGATGCCTCCTTCACCACCCTTGACGCTACTGATGGAGCCCTTGACTTGGGCATCGTTACGGCTGATTTGGAAGTGGAGATCGGTGGAAAGATTTACTGGGACTTGAACGAAGATGACACCCCTGGAATGACAGAAGGTGTCGAGGACGTTCTCGTTGTGGTGCTTGGAACCTTAACCGATGTTGACACGAACGTGACCACTGACGCTTCCGGTGTCTGGTCCTTGTTTGTCCCAGTCCACGACAATTACACAGTGTCAGTGGGCAAGGAAGGCTTTGGAAATGAATCATACAACTTGAGCAATTCCAGCGCTTACCCTGTGGAAAACAACCCAGAATCCCACGACCTCGAAGTCCTTGCAGGAAATGTTGCAGTCTCTGGTAACGTGACAGATATCAAAGATGCATCTCGCCTCGTCAACGCTACAATCGTTCTCTACCCGACCCTCGATGGCGTGCGTGACCCAATCAGCATCAACGCAGTGTTCGCAAACGATGTCCTCACATGGAGTTCAGATATCGCTCCAGGTGAATGGATCGTCGTTGTGACGCAAGCCAATCCAGATGAAAACGGCGGCGGTGTCGCTGTTGGTTTGCTCGATGCAACCATCGCTAACGGGGCTGCACTCGATCTCGAAATGAAGCTCGGTGGCTGGGTTGACCTCACCACTGAATGGACTGACTTCGCCTTGGGCTCCCACCACGCAGGTGCTGGCTCAGATGGCGCTGAGAAATTGAACGGCAGCGTTACCATTACCGTTTCAATCGGCGACAGTGCATGGGACATGCCGTTGTCGGAAGAGGGTACACTCAGTATCCTTGTACCAACCGGCGATGTTGACTTTGACTCGACGTTCATGACCATCCAACACGATGACTTGCTTGACATGGAATACATTGCAGGCGGTAAAACATCTGTTGGTGAGGGTCGATCCCCCGTGGACATGATGTTCACACGTACCATCAATTCTGAGAGTACGGTGGTTATGTCTGCTGGAACTGTTACCAACGCAACACTCGTTGAGGGTGATGAAACCAGTTTGATGGCTACACCCGTCGGAGAGGCTTACGAAACCATCGAGTTTGACCTTGATGTTGCTTACGAAGGCACAGAGGTCAACGATGTGTTCACCGTGGAAGGATCAATTGGCGCCGTTCAGGACAGCAACCTATGGTCCGTTGAATTCTTCAATGGTACCGCTTGGGTTGATTCGTATGATTTGGACCTCGGTGTTGGACAAAACGCTAGCGACGACACCGTCGATTCCACTGGAACCATCCGTGTCCGAGTGAATGTTGCAAACCAATCCGAAGCCTACAACTTCGATGAGGCCCACAAGATCAAGGTTCGCATGAGCACCATCACCGGTGCTTCAAGTGAAATCTCAATCGATGTGCAAGTCCCACAGACCTATGGCCTCGAAATCTCTGATGAAGTGACTGAACTCGGCCTCGCCGCTGGCTCATCTCGCCAATTCTCATTCAAGTTGACCAACAATGGAAACGGAGATGACACCTTTAGCATCAGTTTGGCTGATAACATCCCAGAAGGCTGGGAAGTGACACCAATGCAATCCAATGCGGAACTGCATAAGGACGAAGTTCGCCCCCAACTGTTCACCGTCTTTGCACCAAGTGACTGGGATGGTTCAGTCAAGACCGTCAGTGTGACTGTGACGAGCGAAAACGGTGAAGACACCGATACGTTCGATGTGGATTTGAAACCCGCTATGATTTCATTGCGTCAGATTAACGATGGTCTCGTGACCCTTGCAAGCGATCAGACGGCTGACGTCGAATCGACTGAAGTGCGCATTCCAATCGAGAACTTTGGCTACCTTGACGCTGACAGCGTGATTGTTTCCCTCACCAACCAACTGACTGGCGTCTCGTATGGAAGTCAAACAATTTCAGTCGCTGGTCTTTCGACCACCAATGCTGTGTTTGAAGTCGGCGCTATGCCATCAGGATCGCAACGTTTCGAATACCACGTTGAGGTTGCTGGTGAAGACAGCGCTTTCGTTTCCGATAACATCACCGATGGTGACTTCTCAGTGGAGTACTTCATTGAATCCGCAGAAGATTCCGATACATGGTTGACCACAGTGGGCATTATCATTCTGATCATCGTTGTCATCTTTGGCGGCGTTAAGATGAGCCGTGGTGGAAGCAACACCAAGCGGTTCTGATTGAGAACAACACATTATACCGTCCACCCCCTAATTTAGGGTGTACGACGATACACTGAGTGAAAGCTATGGATGAACTCGACTACGTTGAATTTCTACCAGAACCGGATGATCCTCGTATTGTTTCAGCAATTGATCCTGCTGCGGTTGGGTTTCAAAGCGCCTGGCGAGCGGAGGTGACGGGCTGGGCTCCACTGGAAGCTGCTCCGATTCAAGCCAGACGCCAGCGTCAAAGACTGCTGACCAATGGTCTGATTTTTTCCATTCTGGTGGTTGTACTGCTGTCGGTTTGGAACTCGGGTATCCTGTGGATTGAACTCAGCCTACCTGATTCGAAATGGGCCAATGAACAAGCGCAATTGGACGAAGCAGCCGCTCGAGGCTTGACTGGTGAGGGGGTCCGAGTGTGCATGGTGGACACTGGAATTGATCTCACCCACGATGCGCTGTCGTCTGTTGAAGTCACATTCAAAGATATGCGAAAAGGGTCCAGCACTCCAATCGATTATGGATTCATTGCCCATGGTACACTCATGGCAGGCATCCTCGTGGCGCAAGAACATCAAATTGGTGCAGCACCAGGGATCAGCCTTGGCGTTGTTGCTGCTTTAGGAGAGGATGCGAACGGTGAAAACAGCGGCGAAGAATCCGTCGTGGCCGATTCCATTCGTTGGTGTCAGGATACCTTTCAAGCGGATATCATCTCGCTTTCCCTCGGCGGTGAACAGAACCTCGATGCAGAAAGGGAAGGTGCTACTGCATCGGCTACCCGACGTGCCGTTGATGCAGGTATCTTCGTTGTTGCAGCAGCAGGCAATGATGGTGGGCCAGATGACGACGGCTTAGTGTCAGTTCCAGCAAACATTCCACGGGTGATCACTGTTGGTGCTGCCGACTTTGGCACATTGGTTTGGAGGAATTCTTCTTTAGGTTCCCAAGTTCTTGAGGATGGTTCTCAACGACAGAATCCACACCAAAAGCCAGAAGTTGTCGCCCCAGGCGTTGGAATCATTAGCACAGGAAGCGGAAATGAATGGTACTCAAGCAGCGGAACTTCCGATGCCACTGTCTTCGTAACAGCTGCCCTCGCCCTTCTGTTGGAAGCACACCCGGAATACAAACCTCAATCTGGCGGGAACGGTGCGTGCATTGACGCGATTAAGATGGCATTGATGAATTCAGTCACCCCGTTGCATGATGCTGGAATCCATGATAATCGGTCAGGCTATGGTCACCTACAGGCTATGGATTGGATTGATGAAGTTGCTCGAACGGCTCCTGTCTGCTGATCTCATTTGGATGGCGCCAGAGTTCTAAAAAGGGCATTGCAGGGCATTCTATGATCAAAACCAAGTTGCATAAATGATATTTTCATCCTTCGATGATATTTCGAGGGCGAATTGGGCGATACAAATGTGGCTTATTTGATACAATCAAGGTGGCAACAGAGGCGCAGTGTTATATCTCTCTGGAGAATACGGTTAGAACAGTGGTGCCCGTTATGTCTGAACATACCTCCCGAAAAAGTCTGTCGTTAGTCGCGCTTCTCCTGCTCTCGAGTGTTGCAGGTTTGATTTCACTTCCCGCAGCATCCGCTGTCAATGAAACAACCGTTGGAACAGTCACAGGCACTGAAACTTGGACGGGTACAATCAACCTTGCTGGTGACGTCACCGTAGCAGAAGGATCCAAACTCATCATCAATGCAGGAACCACAATCAACCTTCCATACGGTGCCTTCATCGATGTCGAGGGCGCTATTTGCATTGGTTCGACTGCGTGTGGAGCAAGCGCAGGGTCTGCCTCAAATCAGGCTCGTTTCGTTTGGTCAGTTCCATCAGCCAGTGATTATGAAAAGGAAGGACGTTGCTATGTCAACGGTTCCAACACCTACATCAACAGTGACGCTGCTTGTGGATCTGGTTTGCTTCTGCGTAAAACCATCGATCAATCGGCAACGGCCACAGCGATCAACTACGCTCACTTTGAGAACGCATATGGCTACCCAATCTTTGTTGCAACCCTCCAACAACTCCAGTACGGTGTGCTTGTCTTCGATGGTTCTTCAACCACCGCCACCGGACTCACATTCACCAACATCAACACCTCGAACGTTCTTGCCATCGACTTCGCCGCACCAACCATTCAGGATTCAAGCTTCACCATTGGTGTTGACGGCAACAGCTTCGATGCTGCAGCCGTTCGAGCCTACGGTGCTGGTGCTGGTATCCTCGCAACAGTGAACATCCGCAATTCGGAGTTCGTTGGGAACACTGAACCCGATTGCACCACTCAAGGTGGCGGCCGAACCCTCATCTTCATGGAAGAGTCCTACATCAACATGGAAAACATCGAAGTGAAAGACAACTCCTTTGGTATCTTCCTGAAAGGAACTTCCGGATGGCTTACCAACTCCACTATCAACGTCAAGTGCAACGCTATTGACACCAACTCCCACAAAGAGACTGGAGACATCCAGCACACCCTGCACATTGAGAACAACGTCATCACCACCACTGAAGGTGCTGGAATTACTGCCTACGATGGAGCTATTGTTGATGCACGGGATAACGTCATCAGCGGTGCTACAGAATCCTCCGGGTTTGGTATTCGTTCCTCGACCGTGGCCATCCACAACAACATCATTGGCCCGATTGGTGGCTGGAATGGACTGTGGATTTACGGGACATCGGATGTAACTGCAGAAAACAACACCATTCAAGACACTGGCAAGGAAGCAGTTCTCATCGGAGAATACCACTTTGGCGATCAAGGATGGAACGTTCCAACGCCAACAGCGGCTCGATTGTACCTCGCTAACAACCAGATCTCGAACGTCACTGGAACCTGCAACTCTCAACTCTATGGCGGAGACTTTCCTTGTCCAGCCATTCACGTGTTCATGTCCTCTGCCACCCTTTACGACAACACCATCACCAACAATGCAGGCGATGGTTTCCGAATCAAAGGTGGCATCGTCAACGCACAACGTAACAGTGTTGCAGTCGGTGGCTTTGCAGCCAATATTTCGATGTATGACGACAACTACGGTAACAAGTATGGTTCCATTGCTTACTTCTCAGGCAACAGTTACACCAATGCCTCCCAAGTGTACAACATCACTGAATCTCGAGTGACCGTTCAATCTGAATACATACCAGATCCGGTCGGAGGCGAACTCTACCCCGTGTCCCTTCAGTGGAACGGTGCTGAGTGCCCGTACGTTCAAGATGAGTGCTTGCAAGTCCCATCAACAGCTGCTTTACCTCCCAAGTTCATGCCTATGGCCCTTGAGGTTGTGGCCAATTCGACAGTGTTCTCTTTCGCAGATTTACAGAACTTCGACGCCAGTAAGGTCCATGTCCAAAACCAAAACTCCGCATGGGGTACTCAAGTCCGAGAAGGGGAATTGGTTCGCTACCAGGTGAAAGCCAAGAACAGCAACGTCTATGACGCGACTGTGGTCATCAGCGATGCAACTGGTCT
>MDTF01016507.1_pt1 | contig 17670 bp, 17 predicted proteins | sample 811191 | NCBI WGS metagenome assembly MDTF01 (sample SAMN05326649, study PRJNA326480) | marine metagenome | isolation source: seawater | place: Southern Ocean | collected 2011 | reverse complement strand
TGAATTTTTTCACCTATAGATTTTAAATTACTATTTTTATCAATTTTTAAATCTTCAGCATCTAGTTTTATTTCTTTATTTCTTTTTTTCCAAACGTCCTTCCAATTTTTTAATATTGGTAAGTGTATATCTTTTTTTTTTGTTAAAAGTTTTTGAATTATACTTTTATTGTAAATAATATCTGTATATGAAAAAATAATATCATCATCAATTTTTTCAAGAGCTGAAATTAATGAATACAGCATTTCTCTAGAGTTATAATACCTATTGTATATAAAGTTTATTTTTTTAAATTCTTTTAATTCTTTCTTAATTTGTTCTGATTTAAAACCAACTACCACATTAATTCTTTTAATTTTCAAACCACTTAAGTTTTTGATCAAATTTTTAATAATAGAGTGATTATTAATTTTTAATAAACATTTTGGTTTACCTAATTCTTTATAAATTCTTGAACTTTTACCTGCTGCTAAGAAGACAATATTCATTATATATGAAGTGCTTTCTTAAAATAGCTATTTACAGCATTTTGTGAACTATTTGGCCTTTCAGGATGAAACATAAAACAATTAATGTTATCTTTATAGCTAGCTATCTCTATACTTTTGTCTACATGACTTGCTATATTTTTAAATTCTTTGGGTAACTTGTTAATAGAATAATTGTGATATGAGTTTACTCTTATAAATTTTTTTTTAAGGAAATTATTGTCAGAGAAATATATTTTGTGATTTTTTTTAACATGAAATTTGGTTTTTCTAGGTACGATACCAAAGTTAAATACAATTAATTGAAAACCTCTACAAATACCCAAAATTTTTATTTTTTTATTTTTATAATAATTTAGGAGTTTTAATTCTTCGTTGTCTCGGAACAAGTTTTCTTCATTTTTATTGAGGACATTTAAATCATTGCCACCTGTAAAAATAATCCCACTCAACTTGAAACTATTTAATTGTTTTTTAGAAAAACTATAACTGTAGGGTATTAAATTAATATTTAACCTTTTTGAGTAATCATACCAATCCTTTGATAATGTAAACTGATAGCCTCTTTTTTTAGTATAAGTAACAATTTGAGTAATTAAAAAATTTTTCATTAATTTACAATTTTATAGGTTTTTTGTTCACAGTCAAATTCAACCATGTTTGTTTCGCATATCTTATCAAAACCCTCCTCTCCAATTCCTATTATTGCTGGAATATTTAACTCTAAACATCTTATGGCCATATGAGAATTTGCTCCTCCATATTTTGTTATAAGCCCTTTAATTTGATAAGAGAAAATAAAGTCAAAACCAGGGTCTGCATTTTCTAATATTACAATTTTTTTATTTAATCTATTAAAATTGTTCATCTTGTTTAAGTAAATTAAATCACCTGAAATTTTTTTATTAGTAATATAATTTCCTCTACTAGATTTTATCTTGTGGCAGTAAACATCATTAGAGGAAGTTATAAAATCTGGAAACTTGATTTGCTTTAAAATTTCAAATGATTTTTTATTATTAACTATATCCTTTTTCAAAATTGATGCTAATTTTTCTGTCTCTAGCACACTATATGAGTCTAATATTTTTTTAATTGATACATATTGTAAATCTTTTCTATTAATTTTTAATTTTTTTCCAAATTTAATTAAATTTTCAAATATACAATTGATTGATTTGGAAAAAATAAACTTACCATATTCTCTATATTCAATTGATTTCTTTAATAAAAAAATGAATTCTTCAGCAGAAATATCTAACTTTTCTTTTTTGAATAAAATAGAAATTTTTTTTAATGTATCTTTATTTATTTTTGTTTTTTTTTGTATTTTTTTTTTCATCATTTTTCTGTGATTTAGAAAAATATTGATTAAATCCCTCTTTATAATTTTTCGAACTAATTGAATAAGTTGAAGGTCTGAGATGTCCATATTTTTTTAAAAATAAGTTTTTAAACTTCTTTGATTTGTTAGCTTTTAAGTAGTCTGCGTTTATTTTTTTTGTAATAGTTGGAATGCTTAAGTATATTTCTTCAATAAACTTTTGATTTATGGTCCCTCTATCCATAAGAGATCTTAAAATTTTAGTACATACAAATGCAATCCTCGCAATACCAGAAAATGGTAAAGTACCATAAGTTTTGCAGTGATTAACTAAAAAAAAGATTTTTTGGACCTCACTTATCTTAAATTTTTTTATTTGATCTATTTTTTCTTCTAATATTTTTATTTTAGATATTTCTTTATCAATTAAATTATTCTTATTAGTTAATATAAAGTTTGTAGTTTGCTTAATTTTCTCAAGATAGCCTTTTTTTTCATTTTTATTCAAAAAATTTGAATTAATGCTTGACATATTTAAATCATAACAGGTAGGAATTAATTCAAATTCTATTTTGTCATGTAAATAAGTTTTGCGCTTAAGATCCTTTAAATAATTATTTATAATTTTTTTTTCTAATGAAGAATTTAACCCATTAGGTAAAAATGAATTTATATCTGTTCTTAAATCTATGAATGGTGAACCTGCTAAATTGATCATCAAGACATTTGGTGAAACATCTTTGTATTGATAATTTTTTCTTTGAATGCCCCATATTGAATCTGTAATTAATTCAGAGTATAGACTCATAGCAAGGGGTTTTGGCTTTACACCAATCATTTCAGCTGGATTCCAGTCTGCCATATTACTAAAGTAAGTGGTGTCGCCCTGTATTGATGGGTTTTTTTCTTTTAATTTATCTATTTTTTTTTTCAAATTGACAAGTGTTCTAGAAACTTCATTATCATTTTTTCTATTTTTCAGGTTATGACCAGGCAGAGGTCTGCATTGGAATAAAAACCATTTTTTATTTTTTTTTGCAAATTCAATATCCAACCTATCTGATTTAAGTATTTTTTCTAAAACTTTTATCTTTTTCAATAAATTATGAAATTTTTTACTTAAGTTTATTTTGTTTCTAAAGATATATTCAGTTTGCATTGTTGTGTCATCCTTGCCTGATGTAACCAAGTCTGTTTTTCCAGAGGTATCATAATTTATAGTGTAATATGGAGAATTATAATTTGCCTCACGCGTAAATATTACGCCTGACATTTCTGTTTTATCTATAAATTCCTGAACCAAGATTTGATCTTTCTGAGAGTCAAATTTATTAATAACTTTTACAATGCTCTGTTCTATAAACTTAGAGTCAGACCTTAAATTTGAGATGCTTAAATATTTTCCTGCATTACTTAAATTTTCATTATCTTCGGATAAAGATGAAGATCGTATAATAATTTTTTTATTTTTAAATTTTTTTTTGATATTTAGAATAATTTTTTCTTTATTCTTTAAAAAATCTGATTTTGAAAAATATATAAAACTTGGAATTGTGATTCCTTTGATATTATACTTTTTAAAATTATGATTTATGAACTCTAACGTTTTGGCTTTTGTAAGGTTTTTTTTCAATTTTTCTTATGAATCTTGATCCATACCAGATTTTTTTTTTTTTAAAAACCTTGGTAATAAACTGTTTAAACCTGTTCCAATAAATCATTAAACTTGCAAAAACTCCTGCAATAGCAGCTAATAACATTTGTATCAATCCAGCCGAACCAGGATCTAAATATGCATATGATTTACCGGTAAGAACTAGGGTTATTGCAATAATGTAAATAAATAATTTCATGCTACTAAAAAAAAATAATAATCTCAAAATAATATCACAAATCCCCTAAAATAATATCTTTATTCGATAATTAAATGAATATATTTTACATAATTTGAGAAATATTGTTATTCATATATCTGTAATAATTCAATAATAACTAAGGTAATATTTTTATGGATGCTAACAGAAATTTATATTTTTTTATAGCTTTCATATTTCTTTTTTTACCAATAATTTTTATTTAATATTCTTTTCTATATTTATTTATAATTATATTATTAGAATTTAATAAGTAGTCTAATTACAACACCTTTTTCAAAATCTTTAATAGCTGAATTTATATTATCTAATTGATATCTTATGTTAAAAAAAAATTATCTATCTTTGAAAAAGAACTCAAAATTCTTGTTAATATATTCAAATCTTCTTAAAATTAATGCCACCACCCCAAGTTCCATATATTTTTATTATTTTAATTTTTAAAGTTCATAAGTCTTAATTATTCAAACAACTATATAATTTAATTTTTTGATAAATTCTTTATAATCTCTATTATCATTTTCTATTAAAAAATTTTTTTCAGTGTGCCATAGTGCAAGTTGATTTTTTTTAACAGATAATTCATTGTGAAGTGTAGTTGTACATCTAAGAAATGGCAATTTAGAATAGTATGTAAATACGCACATACCGCCACCCCAAATTTGAAAGTAGTATTTTGAATTTAAAATTAAAGCTCCATCTTCAATAAAAGATTTTGTGTAATCTTTGGAATAACTTACGTCTAGTTTGTGATCTTTTGAGATTTGAGCAAAATATTTACATCCTACTTTGTCTGAAATAACAACCAATTCATAAGTTTTAAATTTTCGTTTTAATAATTTTACAATTTTCAAAAATTCATTTTTTTTTAAATTTCTGCTATTTTTTTTATGTATTTGTAGTCGATTAAATCTACAATGTAAGGTGATAAAATTTTTTTTTGGAAGTTTTGTCCTGTATAATTTTTTTAAATTTTTTTTATTTAACAGATATTTATTAATAAATAATTTTTTTTCATCTTTAAAGAGTAAATTAATCAAATTAAAATAAAATCCATATGTGTATTTTCTTTTTAAAACTCTATCATTAAATAAAGTAAAACTCTTATCTAAATTTATTTTTTTAAAAATTTCCCAATTTTTTTTTTGATATGTAAAATTCTTTTTAAGTAATGATGATAGTATTTTTTCAAATTCTGAATAAAAAAAATTAATTCTATGTTTATTTCTATTTAAATAAACTTTATCAAAATCATATTTTATTAAAAAGAAGTTAACCTTATATCCTTTTAATTGAAAATATCTTGCTCCCATTGCAACATTAAAAAAATCACCCAATGTAAAAGGAGAGATGTTACAATCATAAATTATATTTATTTCTTTAAACAGCCCTCTTTTTAATTTGTTAATTTCTTGTAATAAAATTATTTTTTTATTAATTCTGTGTAATAATGAAGTTCTATTTTCTAAATTAAGAATAATTTTAATTAAATGGATTAATTTGAGTGTAATTAAATATATTAATTTATTTTTCTTTATATAATATTTTAGATTAAGATTAAGTCGGTCCATTCTAAAATTTTATTTTTTCGATAACTTTATTTATACTTGTGAATTTAAAGTTTAAATATTTTTCTATCTTAGCTGAGTCCAATAAAATATTTATTGGAAGAGGAAATATTTTTTTATCCTTTATAATTCTATCTTTTTTAAAGTTCTTTTTTTTTAATTTTGCAAAAAAATTATTTAAATTGATCTTATGATTTCCAACATTAAATGAATTTTTTGTATGTTTTTTTTTATTAATTATTTTGATGATTATTTTTATTAAATCTTCTTTGAAGCAAAATTGAATATAATTAGGCTGGCTTAATATATTTTTTCCTAGATTTTCTAAATTAAATGAAAACAATTTTTTTGTTTTAGATGAAAAATCATCGTTTCCTATAACATTGTGAATTCTTAAAATTGTATAATTTAATTTTGATTTATTGATTAAATATTTTTCTATTTTCTCTTTATTTTTTGCATAATTAATTTCTTTAGAAAAATAAATATTTTTCATATTTCTTATAGATTTTTTTTTAAACCAATCTTTTTCTGTAACTTCACAATTCTGGTTTAAATTTAAATAAGTCATTACTGAGCTAGTGAAAATATAATGTTTTATCTTTCCTTTAAATATTTTTTCTAGGTTTTTTACATCTTTTAATTGATATGCAATATTATCAAAAACTACATCGAATGTTATTTTCTTAAATTCAGCTTTAATTCTATTAATTTGCTTTCGGTCAACATTTATTTGTGTAATATTTTCTTCCTTAAACTTTGATTTTGTTCTATTTATTAAAAAAATATGATTTTTCTTATTTTGTAATAACTTCAATAATACACTTTTTCCAAAAAATCTATTACCTCCTAAGACTAATATTTTCATTTTTTATATTTACCATAGACTTCTTTATTTATTTTCTCCCAGATTAATAAATCTTTTTTTATGTTTTTCTTTGAGACAATATCCGCAGATGGTTTCCATGAAGTTGGAGTTATGCATGAGAATGTATTGTCTTTTTGTTTTAAATATCTACATCTATGACAAGACCCAACTTTTAAATGAGCAATACAAGGAATTATTTTTTCCTCCTCTCCTCTAATTGTTTTTTTAATTAAATTTGGATCTGCAATTAAAGATTGTGCGAAACCAACAAAATCTGCGCAATTATTCTTGATTAAGTCTTCTGCAAGATAAAGATTTGTTAATCCTCCTTGGGCAATAATATTTGTTTTTGTTATTTTTTTAATTTCCTTGGCATATTCCCAATATTTTCCTAATTTCATATCTTGATATTTATTTTTTGCAGTCTCATAAAGTCCTGCGGTAATTACATAATAAGCAGGATTAAATTTATCAAGATTTTTAACTAATTGTTTTACTGTTTGTAAGTTAAAACCAGTTTTAACATAATCATTTGCTGACAACCGAAATCCAATTCGACCCTTAAGCCTTGGTTCTAGTTGATAAACTTGTTCAAGAATATTTTTGATAATTTTAAATCTATTTTTGAAAGTTATTCCATAATTGTCTGTACGTTTATTAAAATAACCTGATAAAAATTCATGTAACAAATAACCGTGCGCTAAATGCAACTCTATAAAATCAAAATTTGATTTATAGCATTGAATTATAGCATCTGAAAATTCTTTTTCTATTCTTATAATTTCCTCAATCTTTAAAGCACGAGATCTCACTCCGATTTTTTTGAAATGGTATTCTGAGGGACCTACCGTTTCATGATTGCTGTGTATAGGATTTCCTTGAGAACCGACGTGATAAAGTTGTATAGAAGAAACACTTCCATTTTTTTTTATACTATTAGATAATAATTTTAGTCCGTCGAAATATATTTTTTTTCCTGACATCATTCCCTTTAAGGTGTCATTTCCTTGTTTGGAAATAGCCGTAGCCCCTACAGTAACCATCCCCACTCCTGATTTTGCTAAATTTGAAAAAAAATCAATTATGTTTTTAGTAACCAATCCATCTTTGGCCATATTAATTGAAATAGGTGAGCTTATAATCTTATTTTTAAAAAAAACCTTACCAATTTTTTTTGATTTAAATAAAAATTTTAACTTATTTTTTTTCATTTATAAGTTTTTTTATATTTTTTAAAATTATATATTCATCAATATTATTCATACAAGAACATTTTTTATATCTAATATTAAGTTTTTTTTGATGAACTTTGCATCTTTTGTTTGGAAATATTTTTATAAGGTTAATGTTATTTTTTGACTCCTCAAAATCTGTTGGTCCAACTAGCATAATAGTTTTTATATCAAAAAATGTAGAAATATGCACTCCGAGACCAACCACAGAGATAATGATATCACATGATTTAATCCATTCAACATATTTGCTTAATGAAAATTTTTTTTGCTCAGAGACTTCTATATTTTTTATGTTTAATTCTTTAATAATATTTTGCCATTTTTTTTTAGGTAACGACTTAATACTCCATTCACTAGGGACTTTCCAATTAATACCTATCTTAATTTTATTTTTTTTAATTTTTTTAATTTTTTTTTCTTCTATCCCATATTTAAAAAACTTTTTATATAGATCAAATGTTTTTTTTTTATCAATTATTTTTGATAAATAGTCATTAATATCAAAAACTGAATTCTTTACATTTTCACCTATATTTAAATTAATAATTTGATGGTTTTTTTTAATTTGAAATTTATTTATATCTATGATTTTTTTATTATTAAATTTACTGAAAAAGGAATTAAAAGATTTATTTGTAACAATTTTATAATCTCTGTATTTTAAAAAATATAAAACTCTAATTACATCTCCTATTGGTAATTGATTTTTTGATTTTTTATAAAGTATATAATAACTACTTTTATCCACTTATATATTATTTTTAGGCAAGGGATTTATGTATTTAATGTTTAATTTTTTCAATTTATTAGAAATTCCTCTAACTCCATCTAGCGCTGTAATAAAAATTTTTTTATCTTGTATAAGTATTTTATTAAAAAATTTTAAATTAGGTTTTAAATATGGATATTTCATATTATGTCTTTTTAAATTATCATCCACAATATATTTTAAACATGAAAGATCACTATTTAAATGATAGGCAAGGGATGGAACCATTTGACCAGCACCATATCCTATTAAGTTGTCTTCATTTTCTATTTCTTTGTTAGTTTTATTTAAAGCTTTTTTGAATTTAACATAATGGCTTAATACATTTTTGCTTGTCGATTTGTATAGGTTGCTTTTATTCAATTTTGCATTTGAATTTTTTTTAAATGCAATCATTAAAGATCCACCCCAAAAATCATAATTTATTTTTTTTGCTATTATTTTACAGTTAAGCCTATTAGTTAAATTTTTTAAAGAGTTTATATTAAAATAGTGATAGTGTTGATGAAATACTTGATCAAACCTATAATTTTTAATCATTAAATCGGCATCTGGAACCTCAACAAAAAAAATTGTTTCATCTCCAAAATTTTTTAAAAAAGATTTTAAAACTTTATATGGATCCGCAATATGTTCTAGGTTGTGAGTTGAAACTACAATGTCGATCTTTGATTTAATTTTTTGAAAATTTATATTTTCAACATAATCACCTATAACCTCTATTTTTTTTATATTAGGAGCTTTTTTTTTTTTCCAGATTGGGTCTATCCCATATAATTTTAAAAATTTATTTTTTAAACTTTGTAATAGCTTAATATCATTACATCCTATTTCTAATAATCCATTTACCTTTTTTTTCTTTATAACTTTTTGCATAAAATTTTTAAAAAAATTAATTGCATTATCTGATAAAAATGATTCGGACGTTCTATTTGCGTATACATTATTATATAATAAATCCGGTGATACAAAATTCGCTAATTGTAAATGTCCACAATCTTTACATATATTTAAGCCTTGATTAAAATAATAATTGAAATTTTTATTAATATTTTTTTTTACAAAAATTCCTGTTAAAGGAAATTTTTTTAAATTTATAAGCTTTTTAATTTTTTTGCTCTCACAAACTGCACACTTTTTAATACTCTTTATATTTTTTTTCATTTATTTTATACCTGCTATATATTCTTTCATTGCTAATTTCCAATTTCTCATTGAATTAAGTTTTGTTGACTTAAGGGATGTTTTAAGTGGTTTGTAACCTTTTGACACAAAAAAACTATCTTTGACTGGTATTATTTTGCTTTTCGAATTAACTAATAATTTTATATATTTTACAAAATCTAAATAACTTACTTTTCCAGAGTTGGTTAAATGATAAGTGCCATAAGGCTTTCGTTGAATTAAAATTTGAATTAATTGTTTTGCTGCATCTTTGGCATAAGTTGGTGTATCAATTCTATCTTTTGCAATTTTTAAGGTTTTGTTTGATTTTAAAGATAATATTACCTTATCAACAAATCCCAATAATTTATTTTTTCTCATTCCAAACAAAGTTGGAAATCTTATTATGTAGTGTCTTTTGCAAATTGATTTAACAAAAATTTCAGATAAATATTTTGTTCCGCTATAAACATTATTTGGTTTTGGTTCGCTCTTTTCATTATAAAAACTATTATTAACACCATCAAAGACTGCATGCGTACTAGTTTGTACCAATATAATTTTTTTTAATTTGCAAATTTTTGCCAAATTTAAGGCACCTATAGAATTTACAGAAAATGCTTTTTCATATGAGGTTTCACACTGATTTATACCAACTATAGCCGATGAATTAATTATTACGTTAGGCTTTAATTTATTTATTTTTTTTTTTAAATCTCTAAATTTTAGAATGTTTAGTTTTTTACTTGGGTAATGTTTAACAGCAATTTTTTTACTAATTTTTTTTGTAATATTTAGAAATTCTGTTCCAAAACAACCACTGGCACCTATCAATAGCGCTCTCATCTAAATGAAATTTATATGATCTGGTTTTTTTGATATATGTTCTTTGTAATCTTTTTTAATTTTTTCCATATTAGTTTTACCTTCATGAAATAAAAATCTATTTACATAATGTTGTCGGCAATTTGACTCACAATGTTTATTAACATTTATTTCTTTTCTAATTTTTTCTTGAACTTCCCAATATCTTTCACTTTCCCAAATCTCTTTAAAAGATTTTTCTATTATATTTCCCATTAAAAATTCATCTCTTCTTTCTTGAAACCAATGACCACATGGAAATAAATCTCCACGTCCACTTAAACCAAGAATAAATTGTGTTCCATGGCATGAGTCATAGTCTTTCCATCCACCATTTAAAACTTTTTTCCACTTTACATTAACAGTATAATCTTTGTTAGAGTATTGTTCTGCTTCTTTAAAGGTGTCTAATGCTTCAATATATTCTCCTTTAGGTGAATCTAACCTACTGTCAAATGTATCTGAGCAAGGCTTTACAACAAAATAATCCACACCACATTCACGACCAAGCTTTGAAAGAGGGACTATATCATTCATGTTCTCTTTTGTTACTACCATTTGAAAACCTATCACACACTCATAATTTTTTTGCTTTTTAAGTTCTGCTAATGCACGAGCGTTGCCGAGCACTCTATCCATTTGATCAACTCTATGAATTTTTTGAAAAGTTTCTTTTGTGCCTGCGCTTATATTAAATCTAATCCACTTAAGACTATTTAGTATTACATCAAGTTTTTTATGATCTATTCTTATACCATTAGTTGCCAAACTCAGATCTAAACCTATTTCTTTTCCATAACTTATAATTTCATAAAAATCTGGATGTAAAGTATTTTCACCTTCTCCTATGAGTGCAATAGACTTTACTCCAATATCTTTTGCATCCTTAAATGTTCTTTTTACAGCCTCAGTTGGTGTATGAAAAATCTTTTTAGAATTAGTTCCAAAACCATCTCTATTTTGAATTACACCATAACAAAAAGTACATGCCATATTGCAACCGCTTGATATACCCATGTCAATATGAAGAGGCGCTACCCTTTCTCCTCTTTGCCAAGCTTCAACTCTATCTAGATGCCAGAATAATTTGTGGCTATCCATATTCCACTTATCATCAACTTTTTTTTCTTTTTTGTTAACATTAGACATGTTTAATAAATGAGTAATGTCACTTTTTTTAAGCTCACCTTCTATAATATCGATTGAGATATTTTCAAAATTTAAAAACAAATCTTTAATTTTTTTTTCTACAGAAGAAATATCGTTTTTATTTTCACTATTTTTTTTAGCAATTAAAATATTTATATTTTCTCTGTAAATGTTAATTCCTTGCACGCGTCCTGAACTAACAATATTTTCTTTAGACTCTAAGTCTGTAATTTTACTTAGTTTTTGCGCTACTTCTATTTCTGTAATCATTTTAATATAAATATCATTAAACTATTTTACCAATTCTTGCCAATTTTATTGTCGCTTTTTAAACTTATAAAATTAGGTCCTTTGTTTTTATTACACTTTAATATAAATTTTTCTGTTTCTTTACTGTTTTTTGGAAAATAAGATTTTATATTATTAAATAATTTCATCAAATATTTTGCGTTAAGCTCTGAGTGAGTTGGGCCAAGTGTTGGATAATCAGCAAACCCTACTAAATTTACATTAACTTTTTGTTGATCTATGTCTAATTTTATTTGCTCAAAAGGCCTTTCTATCAAAAATGGAGTAATTGTATAAACCCAAGGCTTCAATCCCTCTAACGCCATTCCTGCGGCAACACCAATGATGCTTTGCTCACAGATACCAAGATTAAAAAATCTATCATTATGATTTTTTCTAAAATCATCAAAAATTCCATAACCAATATCACCAACTAACAACATAATTTTTTTATCTTTTTTTGCTAATTGATCTATAGTTTTACCAAATTTTCTTCTCATAATTTTAGTCTTTTTTTTGCAATACTAATATCACTATCGCTTATTTTTCTTGCATGCCACACAGGATCATTTTCAAATTCTTTTATTCCCTTTCCTTTTATTGTATTAAAAATAAATACTACAGGTTTATTATTAGGCCTTTTCTTTTTGAAAGCAGCATAAATTGATTGGAATGAATGTCCATTTTTTATATTTACACAATGCCAGTTGAAAGCTTTAAACTTTTGGTTTAAGTTTTTAAGTGGTAAGGCATCATCTAGTTTTGATAAAGCTTGAATTTTATTATAATCAATGATTAAGACTAAATTATTTAAATTATGTTTGGTAGCAATTAATAAAGATTCCCAAGTTGTACCTTCTTGACATTCACCATCACTTATAAGGCAAAAAATATTTCCTTTTTTTTTGATTTTTTTTCTAGCAAGTGCCATACCTGTTGCCATTGGTAGACCATGCCCTAAACTACCCGTAGTACAGTTTATTCCATTTTTTTCATCAAGTTCAAGATGTGTTGTAATTTTAGTTTTAAACCCTTTAGACCTTAACAGTAAACAAAGAGGGAAAGAGGCGTGAGCTTTACTTAGAATGAACTTGTCATTTATTTTTTTCTCAACCTCAAATATATAAATTAACATCTCAATCATGGAAAAGCTTCCACCTAAATGAGCTTCGCCTTTTAAGATAAAGGCGTTAAAAGTATCTACTCTTAATTTTTGAGCTTTATTTTCTAGAATTTTTAGAATCATAAATTATTTTATTTTAATGAGTGTTCTATATATTTTTTAAAATATATCTTATCTAGGGTACTTTTGCTGGCATGACTTTCAGAGTTTATTGCTGCGGAAATTGATGCTATAAATAATCCAACATCCATTGGTATTTTTAAACTTAAGCAAACTGATAAAATTGGGAATAAAGCATCTCCAGCACCAACTTTATCTAAAACTTTTCTGGCGAATGCAGGAACATGAAAAATTTCTTTTGACCTTGTAGAATAAATTGTGGCCCCAGTCTTACCATGTGTAACTGTTATAAATTTAGATTTAATCTGTTGGCCTAACTTTTTTATTAAGTTTTTTCTATCTGAAACTTTATCTCTTAATTCATGTCTTAATTCTTGTTCATTCATTAAAACAAGGTCTGCTTTTTTATACTTTGTAATTGAATGATATCCCATACTAAATGAGTTTATTTGTGCATTAAGTGCTAGAAATTTTTTATTTCTAAAAATTTGATTTCTAAGTTTATCGTTAAAAAAGCCATGACCATAGTCAGATAAAATTATCAAATCTGATTTTTTGGATAATTTGTTAAATAATTTTATAAGCAAATTCTCTTCAGACCTAGATAAATTTTCCTCATTTACAGAATAGATGCCTAATAATTTTGTATTATCCACCTCTTCAATAAATCTTTTTTTTAAAATAGTTTGGGAATTTTTTTTATTTATAAACTTAGAGACTATATTCTTATTTAATTCATTATTAATTTTACTTCTGTAATTATCTTTTGAGCCTAATATTGATAATAAATTTACTTTTTTAGTCAAAGCAGATAAATTTTGTGCGATTGATAGCACTCCACCTAAATATTTTTCAGATTTTTTTTCCTGCATGACCATGTAAGGTTCTTTGCCAGCTTTCCCTATGGCTTTACAAAATACATATTCGTCAATTATTGTTTCACCAATTACCAAGGGGGTACTCACAACAAGACTATCAATGTAATCCAATATTTTTTGACTTGAGTATTTTTTTTTTAATTTTGTTAAAAAACTAATTTGCTCTTCATTAAAAAAAAATTCTTTATTTATTATTTTGCTAGAACTAAAAACTTGTCCAGTTGTAAAAATAATTTTTCCTCCATTTTTTATAACTGCTTTTTTTTCCAGTTCTATCTTGCCAGTTATATCTAAATTTAATTTTTTATAATCGCTTCCCTTGTAATAAAAATTAGGTTTAATTTTATTTATAACAGAAACTGCAGACTTCTGATTACTAATCACAACATAATCTACCGACTCTAAAGATGCCAAAGTGTAAGTTCTTATTTTTTCATTAAAATATGGTTTTCCTGGGCCTTTCATTACATTACTATCTGAAGTCACTGAAATAATTAAAACATCAGCATTTTTTTTTGCTTGTTCAAAATGAAAAATATGACCTGGATGCAATAAATCAAAGACACCATGACTTAAAGAAATTTTTTTTCCACTTTTTTTTAATTCAATAACTTTTTTAGAAACTTCTTTTAAAGATATTATTTTTTTCATTTTATATTTAAGTTTTTCATTCTTTTGATATTAAAATATAGATCGTTATCTAGAGTATTTGTTAAAATTTTTTTTTCAAAAACTTTTTTTAAATCATTTACAGCATCATCGATGGTAAATTTTGTTTCAAAATTTAGAATTTCTTTTAATTTATTTGATGAAATATGATACGAACGATTATCGTTAGTTTTAGTCTTAATTACTCTTACATCTGGTCCGATTACTTTTTTTACAGAATTGGCAATTTGATCTACAGATTTGTTTTCCCACCCAGCATTAAATATTTGACCATTTACAATTTTCTTATCTGCTTCCAATAAAGCTTCATAGGCTCTTATCATATCTTTGATGTTGATATTTGGTCTTAACTGATCTCCACCAAAAACTGTTATTTCTCTTTTATGAAATGCTAAATTTGTTAAAATATTCACTATAACATCTAATCTCTGTCTTTTTGAATAACCACAAACAGTAGCTGGTCTAATAACAATTGTCTCAAAATCATCTGAAGTATAACTTTGTAATACCTCTTCACAATCAGCTTTAAATTTAGAGTAATCAGTTAAAGGTTCTAACGACATTTCTTCAGTAACATTTTTTTCAGATTTTATTCCATAAACGCTTGATGAAGAGGCATAAATGAACCTTTTAACCTTATTTTCCTTACTAATTTTTACTAATGGTTCAAATGCATCAAAGTTTATTGATTTTCCTAAGCTTGGATTCATTTCAAAACTTGGATCATTTGAAATACAAGCCAGATGAATTAAGCAATCTTGATCTTTAATAACTTTTTTTAATAAATCCTTATTTCTAATGTCACCTTCAATTAATTTGATTCTATCTCTATATTTAAAAACATCCTTACCATATAAAAATAAATCAAAAACAGTAACATCATAATTTTTTTCTGCTAAATAATCACTCAAGGCACAACCTACATATCCACCTCCTCCAGTTATAAAAATTTTTTTTTTCATGATTGTAATCCTTGCCAATTAATCATATTTCTTTTATTATATACCCTTGCCTCTAGGCTAAATCTAGTTCTTTTTCCATTATTAAAACTATTTCCATGTAGCAAATTAGGGTGAAAAATAATCGCATCACCTTTCTTTAAATTTGGTCTTATAAATTTAAATCTTTTTAAATATTGATCTGTAAATATATTTGTAACAGTTTTTGATTTTTTAAATTTTTTTATTGGATGATTAATTAAATGAGATTTTGGTGAAAAATTTAATGAATACTTTGATGAATATCCCATAACTGGAATCCACAAAGTAATTAATGCATTATTATCTTTACAGATTTTGCCTCCAACATGAAGATCTATATGAATGCCAGTTGCATCATTATTTTTTATTTCATTGGGCCTAGATATTCTAAAACCTATTACATCAGATTTTATATTTTGTTTTTTTAATGATCCAACCCAATATAAAGAAGCGTCTTCATGTCCCCAGGTTTCTGTCATAATCAATTTTAAGATTTCTAAATTTTTAATAGACTTATTTAAAGAGTAATTCAATTTAATGAAACGAGTTGATGTTTTCAATATCTTTTTATGGTCTTCATCTTTAATATTTAAGCAATGATAATTAGAAAGATTACGAGTGCTCAGATTTTTAAGTAATTTTTTTTCATCTAATGATTGTAATTTTTTTACAATTATTTTTTTTACAAAATCAATTTCTGAATTTTTAAATAATTTAATAATGCAATATCCATTTTTTAAGTAATCTTTAATTTTTTTTTTTTTATTCATTTATCTTTTTATAAATATTTAAACCAAATTTTGGTTGCAACTTTAATTGATCTTCTATTCCATAGAGGAGCATCCCTCCATAAGTCAATCTTTTTGAGCATTTCTTTTACCCCTTCTTTAAAATCTACTTTTGGTTTCCATTTTAATTGTCTCTTTATTTTGGAAATATTTGCCCATGTTTTTTTCGGTTCTCCAGGCCTTTCAGGAATGTAAGTTTTTTTTCCACCTATTAAATTTGCTAAAGTATTTATTGTTTGTGGGTTATCATTTCCTAAATTGAAAACCTCACCAGATAATGAAGTTGTAGATGCTTTAAAAAAAGCTTCAGCTACATCACTTACATAAATAAAATCTCTAGCTTGTTTTCCATTTCCTACAATTGTAAATGGAAAATTTTTTAGTTTTTGTTTAAAAAATACACCAAAAACTGCACCATATGCCCCAGTGGTTCTAACTCTTGGACCATACGCGTTAAAAATTCTAATTGAATTGACTGGTAATTTGTAAACTTTATTCCAATGGAGTGCTATTTGTTCCCCTAAATTTTTACTTAAAGCATAAGGATATTGTGGAGCTATTATTCCTCTTTCATCAATTCTTTTATTATTTATTCCATAACATGAAGATGAGGCTGCATACACGAACTTCTTTACTTTAAAAAATTTTGATGCTTCCAAGATATTTACAGTACCTTGAGCATTTGTCATTAGATAGTCAGATGGTTTTTCTATAGAAGGTACTATGTCGCCTATGCCAGCTAAATGATAAACATATTTTACATTCTTAAAAAACTTTTCATTTTTTTTAATTTTATTAATATCTAATTTTTTAAATTTAAAATTTTTATTTTTTTTATGATGTGATAGATTTTTTAATCTGCCACCTGTTAAATTATCAATTACTCTTACCTCAAAATTTTTGCTAATCAGTAGATCTACAAGATGACTTCCTATAAACCCAGCACCCCCTGTTATAAGGGCAATTTTTTTTATTTTTTTAATCATTAGAATTTTATTTTATAATTAAGAATTATTTTATAGGTCTTTGATATAAATTCTTTTGCTCAAATTTTTGTGATCTAATAATTTTTAATAATAAAAAAAATAACATATTTTTTTAGGTATTTTCTTTATTTTTATAAGTTTGATTATATTTTTAAATGATCGAGATATATTAAAAATGTATTCAGAAGATCCAAGGTCTATAAACATGTCATAAATTTTTGACTCTGAGGCTAGTTTACCAAAATCAAAATCTGATGGTTTATTTAATATTTTATTAGGATATTTAGATGATTGAACTCTTTGCCTTCCTAAAACAGCTGTCTTATTAAAATCGTGATTTCTATTACAATATTTTAAGAATGCTGCTTGATTAAAAGATATAACCATAAATATATTAATATAACAGTTTAAAGATAAAATAAAATTTTTTTCAATATTATATAAAAATTTTTTTCAGTGCATAAATCAAGCCAATTGAGCTATTAGTACTGGTCAGCTACACGCATTACTGCGCTTCCACATCCAGCCTATCAAC
>MDTF01015943.1_pt1 | contig 17689 bp, 15 predicted proteins | sample 811191 | NCBI WGS metagenome assembly MDTF01 (sample SAMN05326649, study PRJNA326480) | marine metagenome | isolation source: seawater | place: Southern Ocean | collected 2011 | reverse complement strand
TCTTGGACCACCAGCATAACTTCACCTATGCCTATGAACCTGGAATTTTCAGCCACAGTTGCTGGAGATAAAATCACAGGCTCTGTAAAGCTGGGCGCTTTCGGCAACGCCGACTTCAAGGGCACACGCGCCTAAAAATTCACCTGGGGACACTAAGAGGAGAGAGATGTGAGTTGGGACAAAGAAATTGAGGAAATGCACAGTAGGGCAGAATTGGCCTTCAAGATGGGCGGCGAAGAAAAAGTAGCCCGACAACACGAGTTTAACAAACTCACCATCCGCGAGCGCATCAGCAAAATTGCTGACAGCGAAACTTTTCACGAAATAGGTACCCTCGCAGGTGTTGGCGAGTACGACGAAAACGGTAATTTAATCGCATTTACACCCTCTAACTTTGTTTTTGGCACTGCGGACATTGATGATCGCCCGATCATTTTATCTGGCGATGACTTCACTGTTAGAGGCGGCTCGGCTGATGCATCCATTGCCGGCAAGCGTACCCGAGCAGAGGGCCTGGCAGCAGAACTGCGCTTACCGCACATCCGGTTGATAGACGGCATGGGCGGCGGTGGCTCAGTTAAAACTATTGAAACCGCCGGTCGCACTTATATTCCAGAACTGCGCGGCTGGGAAACTGTGGTCTCGCACCTTTCCATAGCACCCTCTGTATCACTTGCCCTAGGTTCAGTTGCAGGCATGGGCGCGGCCCGGGTAGCCACATCACACTACTCTGTTATTGTTAAGGATAGCGCCCAAATGATGATTGCCGGTCCGGCTTTAGTAGACTGGGCGAGCCTAGGTAATGTAAGCAAAGAAGAATTGGGATCTTATAAGATCCACACTCGCAACGGCGCTATTGACGATGTTGCTGAGACGGAAGAAGAAGCCTTTGCAATGGCACGACAATTCTTATCCTACTTGCCCAGCAGCGTAGACGAGTTACCCCCTGTCATTGAATGCACAGATGACCCAAAGCGTGAAGACGAACGCTTACTCAGCCTTGTGCCTAAAGAGCCAAGACAAGTTTACAAAATGCACCAATTGCTGGATTCCGTATGTGACAACGGGTCGTTTTTTGAGATGGGGCGAAAGTGGGGGCGCTCGCTGATCACAGGATTAGCGCGCTTTAATGGTATTCCAGTGGCCGTGTTCGCCGAAAACCCAAGGGTTTACGGCGGCGCTTGGACAGCTGATTCGTCGCGCAAATTGATCCGCTTACTAGATTTGGCTTCCACCTTTCACCTACCGGTGATTCATTTGGAAGACTGCCCAGGGTTTCTTATTGGTAAACAATCTGAAGAAGAGGCCACCATTCGCTATGGCTCTGCTGCATTGGCTGCCCTTGGTCAACTTACAACGCCGTTTTGCTGCGTGGTTATCCGCAAAGCCTTTGGCGTTGCCGGGGCAGGTAACCACAAACCCGGCAGCCATCATTTTCGCGCAGCTTGGCCATCCGGCGACTGGGGTTCATTGCCTATCGAAGGCGGAATAGAGGTGGCTTACAAAGCTGAAATTGCGGCGGCGGAAAACCCCGATGCGCACCTTGCGAAAATCAAAGAGCGTTTAAATAATTTGCGCTCTCCCTACCGCTCCGCTGAATTTTTTGAGATTGAAGAAATAATCGATCCACGCAAAACCCGAGCATACCTGTGCCAATGGGCAAAACTTGCCCGGCGCGCATTACGTACGGATCCACCTAACTTTGGCTACCGCCCTTAAAGAGAACCATTTATGGCACAGTATCGACAACACAGTTATCAGGCACCGGAAGGTGCCACGCAAATCACTTTGGTTCGCCACGGCGAATCTCGAGCCGCATCAGAAGAAAATCCGTTCCCACTTGTAGATGGTCACGGCGATCCAGAGCTACACGCTAACGGAGAGCAACAGGCTGAAATGGTCGGCGAGCGATTAAAAGGTGAGGACATTGACGCGATTTATATCACTAACCTACAAAGAACGCATCAAACTGCCGCACCATTGTGTCGCCACCTGGGCCTAACCCCAATCGTTGAGGCAGATCTCAGAGAAGTGTTTCTTGGTGATTGGGAGGGCGGTGTAATGCGCATACGTGCAGCGGCAGGCGACCCTATATTTACACAAATGCAGGAAAAACAACGCTGGGATTTAATCCCAGGTGCAGAGAGCTGGGAAACATTAAATACGCGAGTAATGGCAGGTTTAGCGCGGATTCACAAAGCGCACCCAAACCAGAAAGTAGTTGCTGTGGTTCACGGCGGGGTTATTGGGCACATCATTGCCAAGGCCAGTGGCGCGCAACCCTTCGCCTTTAATGGCGCAGATAATGGCTCGATCTCGCGCATCGTTATTAACGGCGACGAAATTAAGGTTAGAGCTTTTAATGACAATGCCCATGTGAGTAGCACCCTTCACGATGGCAGCGGTCAGCTGACTTAAAGTTGGTACTAGTATTCGGAGGAGCGTGTAAATACGTCCAAAGAAAAGGCGACTAAGAAAAGGACACACAATCCAAAGCATACGCTTTAGGATTAAGGTTTTTACCGCTCTGAATCTGGCGAATCCCTTGCGCCGAGTATCTCGCTTATCACCTGATCTAGATCGGCGCCGGGCTGATCCTTTAGCTCCGCCATGCTGGCAAAAATATCTGCGGCTCCTTGGTGGAAAGCTCCCGAGAGCCCTTGAGCTTTAAATGTCTCACTTATTTCCGACATTTCACCGGCAAAGCGCCATGCCTTGGGCGAGGTAACTTTGGCTGTTACGTCACTGCGTTGATTCAAACCAGATTGCGAAATATCCCACTCGGCCTTGAGCGCTTCACTTACACCACTGCTGGCCGCCAGAGCGTTCACTGCCAGCAGTAACGCACTAGAACCTTTTGAATGCGCCGCGTAGGCCATTTTCAATGAAGACGCTGCGACCATTGTATTAGCATTTTCTGATGTTGGCAGGGCAACGGCCTGAAGAGAACCCTGAGTAAACCAGTCGGCTACCCTACCTGCGTGTTGCCCAGACAAATACAGCCGCGTAGTACCCGCACAAAGTGCAGGTGGACCAATTATTCCACCATCAACGTAAGCGCCAGCACCAAATATTTGTGCGATTTTTTTAGCGCTATTCGGCGCTATGGCATTAGCATCAACGTAAAGACCATCAAACGCAGTTGAGTAAACGGCCTGAGCTTGAGCAATGGCTGCGTCTGGAGGACATATACTAATCATACCATCGGCCCATACACTCAAATCGTCTAAGGCAATAAATTCCTCAAACTGTTTAGCTCTATTGCAGCTGTCATCACTACGGCCCTCAGAGACCCAGCCCACCTCGTGACCACTAGCCAACAAACTCAAACCGATAGACGCACCCATTGCTCCCGGATGCAGTAGCCCAATACGCATGTTAGCGCCGGTAATCTAGCGGCGGCTGTCGATCGCCAAGCAGTGCAGAGTATTTAAAACCTTCGCCCTGAGCCCGCCTAAGTTCTTCTGCCGCCGCGTCAATCGTAGAAGGGTTTTGCAACAAATCTACTGCAGTTTTAGCCAGCAGTTTGGTGGCCAAGTGCATGCCTTTATGCCCAATACTGGTGCCACCCACCGCGACCGCCTGCCAACTGTGGGCCGGCGTACCTGGCACCCAAGTTGCTGTTCTGAAACCCACCGTAGGCACAAGCCAACTCACATCACCGACATCCGTTGAACCCATACCTTGCTGAAATTTATAAGGCTGTATTTGTGTTTGTGACCCCAACGCTTTTCTCGCCCCGGGCAATGACTGGCGGATTTTTTCTGCAAATTCTTGCTCTTGGGGGCTATAGGTAACACCGCCTAGCTTAAGTAAATTGTCGTAAACCACTCGCGACAACGTATAGTTAGGTAGCACCGCATAGTTGCCATGCATCACCTCAATATCTACCTGCGTGTCTGTGCCCAAGGCAGCGGCTCTGGCTGCATTTGATACGCGCTCAAACAATTTCACCGCCTGCTCTTTCTCTGGATGCCTCACGTAGTAATAAACTTGAGCGCGCTCTGGGACAATATTTGGCGCGTCGCCACCGTCCGTAATTATGTAATGAATGCGGCTGGTTTGCGGCACGTGTTCACGCATCAAATTAACCATGTAGTTCATGGCTTCAACGCCATCTAATGCTGAACGCCCTCTATCTGGTGACGAAGCCGCATGGGCCGCCTGCCCATGAAAGGTGAAACGCCCAGATTTGTTGGCTGTGCTGCTAGAGGGCGAAGCTGAATTACTGTCACCTGGATGCCAGTGCAACACGACGTCTACATCATCGAACACGCCGGCTCTGGCTAAGTAAACTTTTCCAGAACCGCCCTCTTCCGCCGGTGTGCCAACCAGCTTTATGGTTCCCGGCGCACCGCTCTCGTCTAACCACTTGGCCAAGGCAACAGCAGCAGCAGTCGATGCAGCACCAAACAGGTGATGGCCACAGGCATGGCCAGCAGCGTCTTGTTTGGTAATCTGCCGCGTTGGCGCAGCGCCTTGATTCAAACCAGGCAACGCGTCAAATTCAGCCAAAATTGCAATAGTTGGACCGCCGCTGCCATAGGTTGCTACAAAAGCGGTAGGAATATCTGCAACTTGGCTTACTACCTCAAATTTATTTTCACCCAGATAATCCTGCAAAGACTGACTGCTGTGGGTCTCTAAATAACCCAACTCTGCCAAGTGCCAAAGCTCATCTGCAATGGCTATTGAGCGGTCACGCTGGCCTTCAACTAACTCAATCACCCTTTGCGTTTGAGCGGATGAGTGCGCAGGCGAACCTAACTGTGCAACAACCCAACTGCTGACAAGGGATAATACTAAAACCAGCCATACGCGCCTTAAATTAGTCATTTCTTTCTCCAAGGAAAAAACGCCAAAGAGCGTCTAAAAAAACTTAGCCACAAACCCAAAAGCATAGTCCCACCTATTTAATCCGCCATGCACTGTGCAGCCAAAGTACCTATCGCTACCCCACGACTGCCTTGGCGGATACCGTTACGGTCATGGCCAGGTGTTACATAAGCCAAGGATAAGCCAGTTTTGGGGTCAGCCCATGCTAACTGCCCACCTGCACCATTATGGCCGAAAGCCGAGGATGAATTTGAGCGACCAAAGCCTCTAAAGCGGCGACTGTCATCGCCACTTATAATCAATCCTAATGCTCTATTTGCTGGCTTCTTAAACAGTCCATCGGTGAAGTCTCCAGAACGGATACGACGCGCATCTGCCAACGTGGATTGCGACCACAATGTTGCTTTGTCGTTTCCACCGTGCAAAAGCGCCTGATAAAGTAACGCAAGTGCAGAAGCCGTCGCAAAGCCGCCACCGCCGGGTACGCCAACTGCACGAATCTCTGGCCGGTTAAAGGCCAGAATAGCGGCCTCCGTGACCTCAGTTTCAGGAGGAACTTGCATACCCATCTTGGCGTAATCGTCGGAAGTCAGCGCGTCACCGACATAGGAACAGGGTAAGGCTCGAGCATTTTCTGCTTCAGGCAAACCCACATAAATGTCTTCTAACCCTAGCGCGTCAATTACTCTAGTGCGGACAAACTCTCGATAACCCATACCGCTACGACGCTCAACGATCTCTGCAATGACCCACATAGAGGAAGAGGCGTGATATTCAAATTTGGAACCCGCAGGCCAGTTTAAACGCCATCTTGAAAAACGAGACATACGCGCCTCCTTATCGTCCCAGTCTAATGGCGCAAACGGTGCAGATGGAAAACCAGCGGTATGCGTAAATAGTTGGCCCACCGTAACATGCTCCTTTCCGTTGGCCGCAAATTCAGGAATTATGTCTACCACTAACTCTTCTTCATTCAGCTTGCCTTCTTGTATCAGCAGCCAAGCGGCAGAAGAAGTAATTGCTTTGGTGGCAGAAAATATACAGGTTAAGGAATTATCTTGAGCATCACCAAAGGACGCGGACAAGATAACTTTATTGTCTTTCGCTAGTGCAATTTGCGCAGCCGGCAGCAGGCCGTCGTCCACCTCTTTCGATGCCCTTGTTAGTAGTTGCTCAACTTTATCTACGGAAAAGCCATTAGCTTTGAGGCTATTTAGCTGCGCTTCGTTCATTTGATTTTCCTATTAACGACCCTGTAAAAAGGCGGATTGAGAAACACCCACCAGACTTTGATGTATTCCTTGTGCCGCATCGAACGGATTGGCAACCGCAATTCAATTCCGTCTAGCTCCTGCTCCCCATTAAAGAGTGAATTACGGCAACATTCAATTTGACAAACCTAGGCAAAATAAAAAAATAAAGACCCAAAACGTCAAAACAAAGGTCTGCTAAAAGAGCAGTAACCAAGGGCTATTTGCTCAAGTGCATAGCTGCCCTTAGACTAACCGACAATATTTTAAATTTTTCGGAAATTTTATGCCCATCCTGAACGGACTTACTGGCGCGATTGGAAACACCCCGCTCATTAGAATAAACACCTTGTCCGAAGAAACCGGTTGCGAAATATTGGGCAAAGCAGAATTTATGAATCCCGGCGGTTCAGTAAAAGATAGAGCGGCGTTGTGGATGATAGAAGCAGCAGAAGCTAGCGGCGCGCTGAAGAAAGGCGGCACCGTGGTTGAAGGCACAGCCGGCAACACCGGTATAGGACTCGCCCACGTTTGTAACAGTCGGGGCTACAAGACTATTATTTATATGCCCGACAATCAGTCCACAGAAAAGGTCAATCTGTTGCGCGCCCTAGGCGCTGAGGTTCGCGTTGTGCCAACAGTACCTTACGCCAACGAGGACAACTTTCAAAAGCAGGCAGGCAGATATGCAGCCACACTGGACAACGCTATTTGGGCCAATCAGTTTGACAACACAGCCAACACTTTATCCCACTATGAATCTACTGGACCTGAAATTTGGACTCAGACAGAGGGCGAAGTGGATGTATTCACTTGCGCCGTCGGCACCGGCGGTACTTTAGCCGGCACTTCTGCCTACCTGAAAGAGCAAAATCCAAATATTCAGATTGTTTTAGCTGACCCCATGGGCAGCGCTCTTTATAACTGGGTCAGCACCGGGGTAGCCACGATGACTCCCGGGCCTTCAATTACTGAGGGCATTGGTAATTCTCGAATCACAGAAAACCTAAAACAGGCGGTAATAGACAGCGCAATTCAAGTAACCGACCAAGAAATGGTGGATATGGTTTATAGATTACTACGCGAAGACGGTTGGTTTTTTGGTTCTAGCTCGGGTATCAACTTAGGCGCTGCTGTTAAAACAGCAAAAACCTTAGGCCCCGGTCACACCATTGTCACAATTCTCTGCGATGATGGAGTCAAATATCAGTCTCGCCTATATAATGAGGACTTCCTAGCGGAAACAGGTCTGATACTCCCAACCTAGCGAAAAACACGCACACCCTGGCCTCTCTCTACTTGCAGTAAATTCTAAACATTAACAAGGCTCAAACTCAGGTGGTAAAGCGACCCAAGGCCAAGTATCGTTCACGTTCTTACCGCCCTCTTACATATTTACAGGACATTTCAGTGCCCGGATTAGACCTCAAAAAAGCAGGCCTCAAAGTTACCTTACCAAGGCTTAAGGTTTTAGAAGTATTAGAAGGTTCTACGCCCCACCATATGAGCGCAGAGGACGTCTACAAGCAGCTACTGAGCTCTGATGAAACAGTTGGCCTTGCCACGGTTTACAGAGTTCTTACACAATTTGAATCCGCAGGCATTGTCGACAAGCATAACTTCGACGATGGTCATTCGGTTTACGAGCTAGCAGCTGAAAGACACCATGACCACATGGTTGACGTTGACAATGGCCATGTCACAGAGTTTATGAATGAGCGCATTGAAGCGCTGCAACACGAAATCGCTGCAGAACACGGCTATGAGTTAGTGCACCACGAACTGGTGTTGTATGTACGCAAAAAAGAAAAGTCCGACTAAAAGAGCCCGGTCCAACGGCCATTGTCGTTGCGCTGGATGTTAGGGCCTTAACTGTGAGCCCTTTCCTGAGTATGGCTCAAATGAGCAAGGCTTCCATGGCAGAAAACCCACTACCTAGCTAATAGTCTCGATCCTGCAAAAGACTTTCATACATGCGCAGACGCCTGCGCGCATTAAACTCATCACCTTCTAACTCATGCAGACGTGACAAATTGAAATGGGCATCAGGAATAGCAGGTGCTTTCTTATAGTAATTAACGGCTTTATCAAGATCGTCGAGCTCATCAAACACTGTACCCAAATTATAGTTAGCAAGCTCATGGGACGGGGCAATGGCTAGCGCCAATTCGTAATGACGTTTAGCACCACGTACATCACCGTCTAACTGATAAAGCCGGCCCAAATTTACATGCGCGTCTGCATTTTGCGCGTCCAAACGCACGGCTTCACGATAAGCATTGGGCGCTTGTTTTGGATCTACTTCTTCAAGATCTAAGCCTAAGTTGTACCAATCGTCCGAGTCTAGTTCGTCAAGCGGCTTCCCGCCACCGGCGCTGGCCCGGGCCAAATGAGCAACATTTTTTGCTAAGGCTTGAACAGAAAAATCCATGGTGAGTTGACCGCTCTCCACTTCCCACGCTTTGTCGTCATCTCGCACAACCACCACATGTCCGTCGGCATAAATTCGCACGGAACTGAGAGATTTAAATTGCTCTAGTTCGGCTTTTAATTTGATTAATGCTCTGTAACTGCGACGCACGCCCACTGAAGCATCACGCAGTGCCTTCGCCGTACGCAAAAACACAACATCTTGAAAGGAGAACCGGAAATGTCCGCGACCATTGCGCAAAGGCGTAAGAAGTTTTCTGCGCACATAGTGGCGTATATGATCTGGATCTATATTGAGAAGATCTGCTACCTCTTGAGTACTGTATCCACTGGTACCTGGAGATCGATGTAAAGCTGGCAAAGTTAATTTGCTCATATCTAGACGGTGACGCCCCTACTTCTACGGCTAGGCTGATGGCGTGACTATAGCCTAGGCCCTAAGAGCGCTCAACAACCGAGCCTAAATAGGACGCTAAATTACTTACCAGCAGTTGCTGGCTGGGTGCAATATTTGACTAAATTTACCAAACTAATGCTAACTTATGGCCGAGGGAATTTAATATTGATAGGAGAGGAGCTCGTGAGTACTTTTAAAGACTACGATTCAACACCGTTAGAAAAACGGCCAGTATTTTGGTTCTACGGTTCTGCTTCTATGGCCTATGGAATCAAAGATAACGCCTTCAGCTACTTACTACTTATTTTCGCAAACCAAGTGCTGGGTATTCCAGGGTATTTGGCCGCCATAGCCCTAGCGCTAGCCATGATTTGGGACTCTGTTTCAGACCTGCTGCTTGGCCATTGGTCAGATAAGACCAATTCTAAATACGGGCGCAGGCACCCATTTATGTACTCGAGCTTGCTCATATTTCCTCTGGCATTCTATGCCCTATTTAACCCAGTAATTGATATCGACACGCCCATGACTGGATTCTGGTACATCCTCACAATGGCTCTGCTCATACGCACGGGAACGACCTTATTTGAAGTACCTTCTACCGCCCTACTGCCTGATTTAGAACAAGACTACGACCAACGTAACCGCTGGCTGGCATTACGCCACGGGTTTGGTTGGTACGGTGGCAACGGCATACACACAGTAAACTTTTTCTTTTGGGTGGGCGCATACGGCGTAGCTTCTGCTACAGGCTACGCAATATACGGAACCGTAGGCGCACTGCTCATTGCTGCAACAATTATTATATCTGCCTTCGGCACGCAGAAAATTGCGGCGAACCTAGAAAGACCTGTTGATACGTTTAAGCTCAATGAAATCGCTAAAGAAATCGGTCAGATTTTTCAAAGCGTTAAAAACCGTAACTTCGGTTCACTCTTCGGATACGGCTTAGTTGTTGGTATTGCGGGCGGCTTGGGTACTGCTCTTTATCTTTACAACACCGTCTACTTCTTCGGTTTTTCCGGCAACCAAATAGCCACGACGGGCGTATGCGTTTTGATCTCACCAATCATCGCGTATTGGGCGACACCGTATTTTGCAACCCGCTACGGCAAACCACGCACCGCAATTTGTGCCCTGCTCTTTAGACTCGCCCTTTACCCAATACCCTACATTTTATTGCTCAGCGGTTATTGGCCCCAGATGGGTAGTTGGCTCAGCCTGGCCTGCTATTCTGTGTTTATCGTCGCTGAAGTTGTTGGTTTAGTTATCGGTAATGTACTGCTAGATTCCATGATGGCTGATGTGGTTGAAGACAGCGAAGTACATACCCAGCGACGTTCTGAAGGGCTGTTCTACGCCGCTCGAGGTTTTGCTTATAAAGCCGTTTCAGCGGGCGGAATTATCTCTGCAGGAACAATCGTTTCTCTGGTTGGCCTAGACGGTATTACCTCGGTCACTCAAGTGACTTGGGAAATTCGTTATGATCTAGCAACTTTCTTCTTGCCACTTTATTGCTCGCTTTGTTTATTTGCGATCTGGGTGGTATCCCATTATAAAATAGATCGTGAACGCCACCAGGCCAATCTAGACACTCTTGCAGCGCGACAAAAAGTAGCTGTGCGCCAAGAGGCGAACGCCTAGCTGCCATTCTGAGTTGAAAGGCTCTAAGCAAGCTACATCGCGAACTTGGAACAGTTAGTCAAATAGAATAAGGAGAGGAAAATGAGTGATATGAAATTAGGACTTATGCTGGGTTATTGGGGATCAACTCCGCCCACGCATCATATTCAGATGGCGCAACAAGCCGAGGCGTTGGGTTACGACTCAGTATGGACCGCTGAAGCTTATGGCAGCGATGCCATTACACCACTCGCATGGATTGGCGCGCAAACAAGTAAAATACGTTTGGGCACAGGTATTTGCCAGATTTCTGCGCGTACACCCACCGCTATGGCAATGGCAGCATTAACAATGGATCACCTTTCCAATGGCCGTATGATTCTTGGTTTAGGTGTATCTGGCCCACAGGTTGTAGAGGGTTGGTATGGTGCGCCTTTCTCCAAGCCTTTAGCCAGAACCCGTGAATATATAGATATCATTCGTCAGGTTTTAGCGCGTGAAAATCCCGTATCTAACGACGGCGAACATTACCCACTACCTTTCACTGGGGAAGGCTCTTGGGGTTTGGGCAAGCCATTAAAGCCTATTGTTCACCCGCTGCGCGCCGACTTACCTATAATGATGGGAGCCGAGGGACCGAAGAACGTAGCATTAGCTGCCGAAATTGCCGATGGTTGGTTGCCATTGTACTATTCACCCTTTAGACAAGACGTTTATTCCGCTTCATTATCTAACGCGAAAGCCGATTTTGAAGTCACTCAAGGACTTGTTGTTAACATCACTGACGATGAAGAAAAGGGGTTAATCCCCATTAAACATATGCTTGCGCTATACATTGGCGGCATGGGCGCCAAAGATCGCAACTTTCACAAAGAGCTAATTGGTCGTATGGGTTTTGAGGCTGAAGCCGAGAAGATTCAAGATCTTTATTTAGCCGGCAAGAAAGATGAAGCTGCCATGGCAGTACCCACAGCGTTGGCTGACGAAATATCCTTAGTTGGCTCCGTAGATAAAATTAAAGACAGGCTGCAGGCTTGGGACGAGACCCCAGTCACTTCGCTAAATGTTTCAGCGCGCAGCGTAGTGGAGCTTCAGCAATTGGCAGATATAGTTTTAGATCGTTAACGCAATACCTTAGTGAAAGCCTGCCTCTAGGAGGTCTAGTGCTGCTCTTATTCGGGCAGCACTAGACCTTTCGTTTAGACTTACGCGCTTTGTGTTCGGCCTCGCGTCTGGCCTTGCGCTCTTCGCGCGCACGCTGCCTATTGTTCTTCAGCGTCTCTTTAAGCACAGTAACCTGCTCTTCGGAAATGCTTTGAAATCCTGGAATTCGGCAACGCTGACCCGGTTGCAGGCGCCCAGCAAAAGTCTCTAAACCTTGAATAGAATCAGATTTGCAAACCTGAGAAAAATTCACTTCATAACTAATAGGCTTGTTGGGTTTAAGTCCAAAACAACGGTGCTTAAACTGTACTAAATAACGCTTGTTCCGGCGCATGTTAAAAACTACATGATGCTCGTCTAGTACTTTAACGTTGCGAATTCGATGTGCGGAAATGCAATTACGCTCTTCTACATAGTCTTCTTTTTGCGGGTCTTGGTTAAGGATCTCTTCAAGGGTCAATTCAGGCTTTATATCGCTATTGATTATCGAAGCTTCATCGCCGGAAGTACTCTTTTCACCCTGAGACCTGGCATCCATATCTGCTATTGCCAGTGGGGTGAGCCAAAAACTGTTAAATAGCACCACTAACACTATCAGCAGGCTTCGGGTTGCAGAGGAGCGGTCAAATTTGGCTGTTTTTCTTTGACCATCGCAAAGCCATAGCAATTGAAAAACATGTTGTACAAAGCAACAAAAGTTACCGGATCTCATGGCTAACCACCCTCTAAGAATCAGACCGTTATTGAGTTTTTGAATGACTGAAAGATTTACACAAAAGCTACTTGTACCATTCAACTGTACTCCTTTTTGCTTTTTAAAATAGATTTGCATACCTCTGCATAGAATCAAATAGATCGACTAAACGAGCAGACTCAACAGCTCGGAGCAATCGCCACTCACTTTCATATCAAATAACGCATCCGCCCGAGTGACCCCGTTATTGATGGCAGCAATTGGTATTGCGAGCTCACTAGCCCTACGCACGAAGCGATAACTTGAGTAGACCATAAGTGAACTGCCAACCACCAAAACCGCATCGGCATGATCTACCCAAGAATAAGCTTGCTCAACAACCGATTTGGGGACGGCGTCGCCGAAAAACACGACATGAGGCTTAAGAATGCCGTCGCAAAGCGAGCAACTCGGCACCTGTATTTGCGCAAACTCCACCTCCAAATCTGCATCGCCGTCTGGCGCAGGCACAAACTTTTCGACTTGTAAGCTGGGATTATGGGCTTCTAACCAAAGTTGAATATCGTCACGCGCCTCCAACTGGCCGCAGGCTGTGCATATCACTTGATCTAAGCGACCGTGCAAATCAATCACAGTTTGCTGTCCCGCTTTTTGATGAAGCCGATCTACATTCTGAGTAATGAGGGCAAACACGCTGTCTTGTTTTTCCAACTGCGCCAGCGCGCGATGGCCCTCGTTGGGCTGAGCTTGCAAAAACGACGGATAACCTAGTTGGCTACGCCCCCAATATCTTTGCCGCCATTCATGACCGGCCATAAATGCTTGGTGCTTAACTGGTTGAACCCTTTTCCAGTCACCATTTTGATCGCGGTAATCGCCAATGCCTGAGTTGGTGCTTATACCCGCACCAGAAATGACCAATACCCGCTCGTGCACTTGCAACAGTTCTTTAAGGTTTTCTATATTGGACTGCAATAGCTTCGGATCCTACTCTCTTCAGGTTTTTGACGCAGAAACGCTATCATAAGCAAATTGATCCTCGTGAGGGCAACAATTATTCGTAAGTCCGAAAACCGGTCGTCAATGGTTAAGAAACTATTCTCAAAAAAATTTCAAGAAAGCACATTGCAAAAAACTCCTTCCTTAAGCGCTTAATCCGTACATGCAAATTCGAGGCTGAGTCGGTTAAACTTGACCCACAAAATAAAACGAAACTTGAGGGATATTTATGATCCAGTTATACGGACTACGAATGAGCAACTATTACAGTTTAGTAAAAGCTGTACTCATTGAAAAAGACTTAGACTTTGAAGAAGTTAAAGCGCCGCCCACCCAAAAAGACGACAACCTATCTAGAACACCCATGGGGAAAATGCCCTCGATTGGTGTAAATGGCCAGTACATATCAGAATCTCTCGCCATTATTGACTATTTAGAGCGGTTGCAACCATCACCTTCTATGATGCCGGCTGATCCATTTGCGGCAGCCAAAGCTGTAGAACTTGCCTGCCATATCAAATTAAATGTAGAACTCGTAGCAAGACGCTGCTTGCCTGAGGCATTGTTCAATACACCGGTTAGCGACGAAACCAAAGCAACCACGGAAAAGGATTTAGACCGAGGCATGCAGGCTGTTGGCCAACTCATGGTTTGTAACCCATATGCCGCTGGTGACACATTCAGTATTGCAGACCTGTACACCTACTATTCCTTTGGCCTGGCCTCGACCATTGGAAAAAAGATGTTTAATAAAGACATACTGGCTGACTATCCAAAAATAGCCGGACTAATGGAACATTTGGCTGAGCGCCCAAGCATTAAGCGTGTTACTGAGGAAGCCAGCGCCTAACAAGTGACCCGTTAAAAAGTCCAGCGGCCTTAAAACATAGGGGCGCTGGACATTCGATACAGTTTTTAGCTGTCGTAACTCGACCTAAAAAGTGCTCGGAAGAAAGCCATTTTAACTTGGAGGTGCTAGCTAGATGGCTTAGCTAATTCATCCAGAGGCGAATCTCGCCCCACCATCTGCTCTAGGTCTACAATGTCGTCGCTGTAAAGCGCTACAACATAGTAAACGAGCAATGAAGCTGCCAGAGCGGGGAAAACCTCGTGCAAAATACTGCTCATCCCTGAACCTATCCATGCGAGCAATGTCGCTACTCCTACTGTCATAGAAGCTAACACCCCTAACGCACTGCCTTTTCGCCAGTACAAACCGCAGACAACAGCTGGGAAAAAGCAGGCTGCGTATAAACTGCCAGAAAAAATGGTAATGGCGAGAATATCGCCAGGAGGATTCAGTGCGAACCCAGCAGATACCACCGCGAGCAATAAAACCGCGGCCCTAGTCCAAGCCACTGGGAATGTTTGCGCATTGGACAGGTCAAAGGGCTGAACCAGGTTTTTATAAAACGTAGACGCCGCCACCAACAGCACACTGTCCATAGAGGACATTGCCGCTGCAATAATGGCAATAAACAAAAAGTCGCCTGCCCAAATTGGGAAAACTGAGGGGTCATTAACCAGTGTTGGAATAATTAAGTCCGTATCAGTGACCCCGGACATCAGCAGGTGGGCGTAGATACCAACGGGGTATAAACACACCTGTACAATTGTTAAACCTATCACGGCAGCCCACATACCTTGGCGCAACGATGCCTCATCTTTGAGCGCATAAAATCTAGAGATTTGTCGCGGATCAACAATCAGTTTTAAAGAACCTGAAAGCGCAATGCCTAGCAATACAACAAAAGGTATACCGCCATTTAGGTCAAAGAGAAAATCCTTAGAAGGCATCTCACTCAAGTCCACTAAAGCGCCCACGCCACCCGCGGCAGATGTAACAAAATAAAATATGGTGACCGCGCCAATCATCATCAAAACACCTTGTATGACATCCGTACGCACTACTGAAACAAAGCCGCCCACGCTGGTATAGAGCATCACAATGACAAGCGCAATACCAATGGCCACTTGATAAGGCACATCAAAAAAGTGCTCAAACAAGTGCCCTATGCCCTTAAAGATGGCGATCAAGTAGAGAAGGCTACAAAAAACAATGATGAGCCCAGAGACAATAAGCAAAGAGTGTTTTTGCACCACCACACTGCCTTCAAGAGGCTTAAGAAAGCGACTGGCAAGAAAGTCTGGCAACGTAAGGGCGTCAAACCTTGCGGCCAAGCGTCTTGTCTTTGGACCAATCCAACGCCAACTAATATAGGTGAAGAGAATGAGCATAAGCGGCATAGCCATCCACGCTAGCCCGTAGGTATAACCTTTACCTGCGTGTCCAATATAACTATTGGTAGAAGCAAAGGTGGCAAAGAACGAAATGCCGATGGCAAGCCCACCCATTTTGCGACCGCCAACGTAAAAGTCATCCAGCCCGGCACTGACCTTGCTGCCTATGTAAGCGTTGTGCACCAGCAGCAGCGAGTAAGTCAGCAATAAGACCATTGCTAACCAGTGTTCGGTCATCCATTCAGTCAAGACTTAAGCATCCAATAATTTATCTGAGCAGCGCAGATCATAAACCACTGATGGTCTAGAGGGAAAATACGAGATATTAGCTGAAAGGAGAGTCCGGTTAGAAAGGCTGAGGATTGAGAGCGCTACTTGAGGATTCTTAGAACTAAGTAGAACTTATTAGAACAAAAGGATTTTAAACCGCAGAGCCATCTTAATAGGCAACAAGCCGACCTATTCGTTCATCGAGAGCCTGATTTGATGAACCACAACCCGGCGCGCATCGGCGCGCCAAACTAACTCATTAATATTATATCGAAAAACCCACCGCTTGGTTTCGCAGCGCTTCTAGCTCGGCAAAAAATGCGTTTTTACGCATATTTACATGGGCGCGGGCCTGAGCAATTTCTTTAGCTAACTCGTCGCGACGATCAGCCGCCTGCTGGAATAACTTGGATTCCTGCTTGAGTTTTTCCCAATGGGCCAAGGCTTCTATCCAATCGTTCTTCAGCTCCATCACCCGAGTATCGAGCTGTTTTTTCAATGCTGCTGCTTCGCGATTAAACGCGGTCATACTGCTCACCTGAGCAATTTCGCGACCTGCGATAATCTCGGCTTCTTCCTTCTCCGTGGCTCTATTCAAACCACGGACCAAATTACATGCCCGCAAAGCCAAAATTCCGTACCGCGTCGGGTCTAACAGCCATCCCGAAACACCAAAACCATTGCGATAGTCGCGGGGATAATCGTGGTGATCGGCATGATGGTTGCCCTCGCCTAGAGGCCCTAACCAAACATAATTATTAGATGCCGAGCTATTTAGCCCGTCAGTCTTACCCCACATGTGCGTAATGCTATTTACGGTCCATGTGTTGTGCTGAACCAGGATGGAGCCCACCATAGATCCGGCCATTAGGCCAAAAAAACCATACCAACCGCCCAAAGCATATCCTAGCGCCATGGGAAATAAGAACAGCCAAAAGGTTGTAAGCAGTCCGTACCACTTGTCTTGCAACATAATGATCCAATGACGTTTTGCATTATGTGAGCGCGTATATTCTTCTGATTCAGGGTGGTTACACATATGGCTAAGAGTGTGTGACCACAGGAAATTCCTAATAGGGCCGTTGAACCAAGTGGCGCTGTACGGGTCAAGTTCCTTTTTACCGTGTCTGTCTACCCCGTGATGCAGCGAATGGTTTGCAGACCAGCGACGCACGCTGCCCTGAACGCTGAACACTTGCCCGAAAAAACAGAAAAACCAATGCACCGGGTCAGATACATGCTTTGCAGCTTTGTGAGTAATAAGGCGATGAGTATATAAGGTGGTTGAACCTGACCCGACAAAGAATTGAATGAAAATCCACACCGTTGCAGCCCACACCCACTCACTTGGCGCGTAAGCAAAGAGCCATGTGCCCAAAACTATGGCAGCTATATGGGTGCTAATCATGAATACGCACGTTGGCGTATCGAATTCAAAGCCCTTAGTAAATAACTCACGGAATGATCCATAAATGGGAGCGTCGCGTTCTACAGCTGTTCTTTCATTCATAATTCTAGATGTCACCTGTTCTATTTCGAATATGCATTGTATTACCATTCCCACGGTCTGTTTTGAAACATACATCAGCTTCACGCCAAACTTTCACGCTACTCCTCAGCAAACTGCTAGAAGGCGGGTCACGAAGCCTAAATTACAAACCGCAACCCAACGCCAGCGAACATTGTGCTTGAAGTCAGCAGCGGATACACTACCCCTTTTTCTACACAAATAGGTACAAAAATTAATATTTAACCGCCAAGCAAAGCATCATTTAGACGTGTAAT
>MDTF01017444.1_pt1 | contig 17704 bp, 15 predicted proteins | sample 811191 | NCBI WGS metagenome assembly MDTF01 (sample SAMN05326649, study PRJNA326480) | marine metagenome | isolation source: seawater | place: Southern Ocean | collected 2011 | reverse complement strand
AAGAAGTAAATAATTTAAAAAAGTTAAATGATAAATGAAATTAATAGATTAATTTAAATTTAATAAAATAAAGATTATAAAAAAGATTTAACTTTGATAAATAAATAAAATGAAAAAAATTTCAATCATAGGCATGGGATATGTTGGTACAGCTATGGCTACTTTAGTTGCTTCTACAAAAAAAGTAAATAGATATAAATATTTTGTAACTGGTATAGAGCGTGCAACTGAAAATGGAAAATCAATTTCAAAAAAAATAAATGCTGGAATTTTACCCATTGAAATTAATGATAATAATTTTAAGAATAAATTTTTTTATGCGTCTAGCAAAAAAAAAAATTTAATCTGTTCAAATTCTATCAAAGATATTAAAGGATCAAAAATAGTAATTGTAAGTATCAATTGTGATCTTGAAAATAAGATGAACTCAAATGTAAATCTAAAAAGTTTCTTAGGTTCAATTAAGACAATAGCAATGAATATTGATGAAGATGCTCTAATGATTGTAGAATCAACTATTCCACCTGGAACGTGTGAAAAAAAAATAGTTCCTTTAATTTCCAGTGTGTTTAAAAAAAGAAAATTAAAAAAAAAAGATATTCTTCTAGCATACACTTATGAAAGAGTGATGCCAGGTGATAATTATTTAAATTCTATTCAAAATTATTGGAGAGTAATGTCTGGACTAAACAACAAATCAAAACTTAAGTGCAAAAATTTTTTAAAAGAAATAATTAATACTAAAGAATACCCATTAACAGAACTCGATAGTATTAGAGCTTGTGAGTTGGGAAAAATTCTAGAAAATAGTTACAGATCAACTAATATTGCTTTTATTGAAGAGTGGTCTAGATTTGCAGAAGCAATAAATGTAGACATATACAAGGTTATTGAGTCCATCAGATTAAGACCAACACACTCAAACATTAGACACCCAGGTTTTGGCGTAGGGGGATATTGTTTAACCAAAGACCCACTATTTGGAGAATATGCTGCAAAAAAATTATGGAATATTAAAAATTTAAACTTTCAATTTTCAAAACAAGCAATGAAAGTTAACGATGAGATGCCACTAGTTACTTACAACAAAATTACAACTATTTTTAAAAATAAGATTAAAAATAAAAAAATATTAATTTTAGGTATGAGCTATAAAGAAAATGTAGGAGATCTTAGATCATCACCAAGTATTTATTTTTCTAACAAGTGTATAGAAAATAATATTAAATTATTTTGGCACGATCCCTTTGTAAAAATTATACCTAATAAAAATCTCATCAGAATAAATATAGTCAAAAATATTTCAAATTTTGATTTAGTTTTATTTGCTGTAAAGCATAATGTTTATAGAAATATTAACTTTGATAAAAAGTTAATTAAAAAAACTATTATATTTGATGCTAACTATGTTCTTACTGAAAAACAATTGGATCAAATTAAAAAAAATAAAATTAACTTTTATTCTATAGGTAGATAAGCTTATGAAAAAAATATTGATTACTGGCGGTGCTGGATTTATTGGTTTTCACCTTTGTAAAAAGTTCATAAACAAAGGATATAAAGTTGATTTGGTGGATAATTTTAAACGTGGCATAATAGATTTTGACTTAAAAAAACTATTAATTAATAAAAATGTAAATTTTATTAAAACTGATTTATTAAATTTTAATATTAGTGATTGGTCAATTAATTATGATAAAATTTTTCACTTAGCAGCTATTATAGGTGTAAAACATGTTAATAAGGATCCTTATAATGTCTTAACTCATAATATTTATTTATTAGATAATGTTATTAAAATTGCACGTAAACAAAAAAAACTTTCTAAATTTATATTTTTTTCTACAAGTGAAGTTTATTCTGGAGCATTAAAATATTATGGTATTAAGATACCTACTCCTGAAAATACTTATTTGACAGTTGACGATTTACACTCAAACCGTACCTCTTACATGTTATCAAAAATTTATGGAGAATTAATGAGTAATATTTCCAATGATCTCCCACATATAAATGTTAGACCACATAATTTTTATGGACCCAGAATGGGTTTTTCTCATGTTATACCAGAATTGATGCAAAAGATGTATAGATCAAAAACAGGAAATATTAAGATTACTTCACCAAATCATAAACGTACATTTTGCTATATCTCTGATGCAGTGGAAATGATTTATCAACTATCACAAACAAATAAATCAGTGGGCAATACGTATAATATTGGTTCATTTGATAACAGTATAACAATTTTTCAATTAGCAAAAAAAATATCAATAGTTTTGAATAAAAAAATTACACTAATTAAATCTTTTAATGAAGCTGGTTCACCAACAAATAGACAGCCCGACATGAAAAAAATAAAAAAAATTATTAAATATAATACTAATTATAAACTAGAGAACGGCTTAAGCGAGACTTATGATTGGTATCTAGATAATATATTTAAAAGAAATAAGAAAACATTCATATGATACCACTTAATGAACCAGTAATAGCTGGAAAAGAAATTAAATTTATTAAGGATACCATTAAAAAAAACTGGATATCTACATTTGGCAATTATAATAACAAATTTGAAAAATCTATTTCAAAAATAACAAAATCAAAAAATGTCATTTCTGTAGTATCTGGTACAGCAGCCCTTCATCTAGCCTTAAGAGTTTTAGGTGTAAATAATACAAACGAAGTAATCGTTCCATCTTTAACTTTTGTGGCATCGATTAATGTTATAAACTATCTTAATTCTAATCCAATTTTTATGGATGTAGGCCTTGATCATAATATTGATTTATCAAAAACAATTGAATTTTTAGAAAAAAAAACAATTTTTAAAAATAATTTCACTTATAACAAAAAAACAAAAAAAAAAATTAAAGTTATAATTATTGCTCATATGTGGGGAAACGCTTTAGATTTTAATCAGCTAAGAAAGGTATGTAAAAAAAGAAATATTTTTATAGTAGAGGATGCAGCAGAGGCTTTAGGCACATACTACGTTGGTGGAAATTTTAAAAATCAACATGTTGGCACAATAGGTGATATTGGCTGTCTATCATTTAATGGTAATAAAATCATTACAACGGGCACTGGTGGTGCGGTATTAACTAAAAATAAATTTTTCGCTAAAAAAATTTTATATCTTGCTGAACAGGCAAAAGATGACCCTATTAGATATGTGCATAATCAAGTTGGCTACAACTACAGGCTACCCAATTTAAATGCAGCATTTGGATGTGGACAGATACTAAGATTAAAAAAAAATATTGTTAACCGAAAAAAAAATTACTCATATTATAAATATTTCATTAACAAGATTCCAGGTCTTAGAATGCTTGCACCTGAAAGTTATTCAAAAAGTAATCATTGGATGAATATTTTGATTATCGACCAAACATTGATAAAAAAATCTCCTTACTATTTTTATGAAAAACTAGCTTTAAAGGGCATACAAACAAGGCTAGTGTGGAAACCAAATCACTTACAAAAAATGTACAAAAATAACGAAAAATATAGAATTGATTTATCAGAAAAAATATTTGATAGTTGTTTGTGTATTCCATCAAGTTCTAATCTAAGTAAATCAAAACTAAAAATTATTTGTGAAGCAATAAAAAAAATTGCAATTAACCAAATATAAATATAATAGTTCATAATGAAAAAAACTAAAAAGCTACTAGTTATAGGTGCAGGCTCTATTGGCAAAAGACAAATTAGTAACTTTGAAAAATATTTTATTATCGACTTAGCTGAAATAAGAAATGACAGAATATCTGAATCAACTAGTCAATATAAGATTAATAGAGTTTTTAAAGATTATAGAGCTGCCTTTAAATCAGAAAAGTACGATGCTGTAGCAATAACTGTTCCTCCACACTTACATTTACCAATAGCACAATTGGCTGTAAAAAATAATTGCGCGTTATTTATTGAAAAGCCCCTAGGTATGAACTGCAAAGGCTGGGGTAAAGTTTATAAAGATTGTAAAAATAAGAAACTAACAAACTATGTTGCATATTGTCATCGTTTTGTACCCTATATATTGAGATTTAAGAAATTAATGACCCAAAAAGTTGTAGGTAAGGTTTATTGTGCGCACTTAAAATGGAGCTCCTACTTACCAGATTGGCACAAACATGAAGATTATAGAAATTTTTATATGTCAAAAAAATCACAAGGTGGTGGGTCTTTACTAGATGATAGTCACGGTATAGATCTTATGCGCTATATAATGGGTGAAGTTAGAAGTATTAATTCAGTCGTTACAAATATTTCAGAACTAAAAATGACAAGTGATGATAGCTTTTTTGCCACTTTTAAGATGAAAAGTAATGCTGTTGTTCAAATGAGTTTTGATTTATTTTCTAGGACGCCTAGAATATACATGGAAATAACTGGAGATAAAGGAACGATTATATGGGACAGAGTGGAACATAAAATTAAAATTTATAATAGAAGATTAAATAAATGGAGAGTAGAAAAATATGATTTAAAGAATCTTATGTCCATGTATCCGAATCAAGCGAAATATTTTTATGAATGCTTAATTAATAATAAAAAGAATATTAATAATATTGATGAAGCTTTAAAGACGCAAAAAATAATTGACGCTGGATTTATATCTAATAAAAAAGAAAAAGTTGTCAAAATATAAAAATATTTTAGGAGTTATTTTAGCTAGAGGTAATTCCAAAGGTATAAAAAATAAAAATTTACTTAAAATTAATAATAAATCACTGATTGAAATTGCTATCAATAATTCTCTTAAAAGTAAGAGATTGAATAAAATAGTTTTTTCATCAGATAGTAATAAATTAATTAATGAAGCAAAAAAAAAAATTAAAGTTCACTTTAAAAGACCTAAAAAATTAGCACAAGATAAAACAAGTAGTTACGAGGTTATTAAACATGCTATTAAATGGTTAAAAACTAATGAAAATTGGGAGACAGATATAGTTGTTATTCTTCCTCCAACATCACCATTTAGGAAAGCTAAGCACATAGATAAAGTAATTGATTTATTGATTAAAACAAATTCGCAAGCAGCAATGACAATTACAGAGCCATCTTATCCTCCATACTGGATGTTTAAAAAAGCAAACAAAGGATATAAATTTATATTACCAGAGGGGATAAATATTCAAAGAAGACAAGACACACCCTTGGTTTATCAACCATCAGGTATGGTGTATGCATTAAAATCTGATTTTTTATTCAAGATGAAGGGAATTTTACCACAAGGTAAAACTACAGGATTATTTGTTAATAGAGAAGAGTCCATAAATATAGATAGTTATTTAGATTATGAACTGGCTAAATTATTAGATAAAAAAAATTATAAATCAAAATAAACCTGTTTTTTTTTATCTGGAATATTCCACATCATCCCATAAATTTTTTTGACAATAAATTTATAATCATTAGGTATTAAGAATTTTTTAGAATATATTTTTTTATATTTAAATGGAAAAAAAATATTTTTAGAAAAAGTAAATTTTTTAAACTTCTCATTAGGGTTCTTTTTTTTCTTTAGAGGAATATCAACTTTGCTAACATAGTTCTTACCTTTTTTTTGAAATAAGGTGATATCTACAAGACCAAACTTATGAAAAAGTTGTACAGTACTGTAATTATTGTGAAATCTTAATTTAAAATATTTTTGCAAACTCAAAATGAATTTTAAATGTTTTTTCTTATTAAAAAGCATTGCAATATCTATGTCTGAAGCGGAACCAGCTATTGCACCCTGTTTTCTTGCAGCACCCAGCAAACTTGCATCCCATAAAAAAAAATTTATTTTGTTTTCTTTAAACAGACTGGACAATAATTCTAATAAATAGATAGCACCAAGATGTTTGGAGGGTAAAAAAAAGTATTTTGCAGAGTTAATTCTAAATTTTAATGTTACAATAAATAGTTTAAGATCATCGTATTTGATAAAAAAAATATTTTCTCTTCTATTTTCATATATTTGTTTTGATAAAAAAAATTTTAATATCTTGGAAATTGCTTTTATCATTTTATACACATACTAAATATCATTATTTATTAGTAAAATTTAATATTATGACAGATTTTTTATTAGAATTTGATCATCATAGTAAATAGTTTTTTTTGAATGTTTACCCACGATCATCTTCCATTTAGCAGGCTCCAATCCATCTGCTGGTCTTTTAAAGCTCAAATCTGAAAACAGGATTTTTTTTCCTTTATTAATTACTTTATTAGCAACTATACTCCTTCTAAATTGTTGAGTGCTTTTTTTAGATTCAACTCTATAAATCTTCTCATTGCCAAGTTTTTCATTAATTTCTTTTGAGAAGTTTTTAATTATTTGTAATTCTTTTGGGTTAGCAGAAATTGAATGATCCCAGCCTTTTATTTTTTTATTTAGTGTAAAATGTTTTTCAATAATATTTGCACCAAGTGTTAAAGCAATTAGGGAGGCATCAACACCAATTGTATGATCTGAAAATCCAACTGGGACGTTAAAAATTTTCTTAAAAAAGGGTATTCTTAATAAATTTAGTTTGTTAATTCTGGGAGGATATTCACTTATACAGTGAAGAATAGAAAATTTAGCTTTATTTTTTTTAAGTATTGAAATAGCTTTTTTGATCTCATATTCGCTGCCAAAGCCAGTGGATATAATAATTTTTTTTTTACTCTTGGCGATATATTCAATAAATGGATAATTATTAATATCCATTGAGGCAATTTTTATTATTTTAACTTTCAGTGTTTTAATTAAAAAATCGACTTCTTTGATTGAAAATGGAGTAGCTGTAAAGTCAATATTTTTTTTATCTGCAAATTCTTTTAAAATAATAAAATCATTTAGATCTAAAGTATATTTATCAGAATCTTTTTTCAATTTTAAATTATTTTTAAAACTTTTTTTTGAAAAAAGTGAAGTAGTTGAAAAAGTTTGAAATTTAACACAATGTGCACCAGATTTTTTAGCTACAGTAATCAGTTTCTTGGCCAATGATAATGAGCCATTATGATTATTGCCAATTTCAGCAATAATATATGGAGCTATTTTTTTGTTCTTAGTCATTTGTTTAAGTTAAAAGTTAATTTAATTTGTTTCCCACCAAAAATTATATTTTGAGTTAGTAATTATTTTTCCCTTATTCAAAAAATTGATATCTTTAATTTTTTTTGTCATAATCAACTTATCTATTATTTTTCTGTGTGCATTTTTTATACTAATAACTCGACTTTTAATATTTTTATTATTTTCACTAGGAATGCAAGTAGCTGATTTATTGTTAGTATAATACTTGGTTACTGTCTTATTTGTGTAAATAGCTTTGTATTTAGATAGAATTATTGTCCATAGATACCAGTCAAAGATCTTTATTTTTTTATTAGTGGGTATAGTAACGTTATTTAAACATTTTTTTCTTATTGATGTATTTGACATGCCACAAATATTATAATGTATAATATTTTTTGCAGTAATTTTGGTACCATCCTTAATTCTACTGCTAAAATATTTTTTAAATATTTTCCCACCATATATTTCCAAATCATTAACAACTATTGAATTATTTTTTAGAAGGTTTTTACAAACTTCAACTCTATTTAACCCCATCAAATCATCAGCATCTTGAAAAATAAAATATTTATAATCTAATTTTCTTATTTTATTTATCATTTCAAATCTTGACGAATTTATAGATTTATTCATAGTGAATATAGAAATTTTTATTTTATTTTTAGGAAGTGTAAATTTTTTTTTATTATTAAAAAAAATTATCAAATCAAAGTTCTTATCTGATTGTTTTGTTAGGGAGGAGAAAAATTTTTTTATATTATTTTCTACACCTGGGTAGAAAAAAGTAATAACACATAAATTATTCCTCATTAATTATTGTAGAATTTGTTAAATTATTTATAGTATTTTGATAATTTGACCATTGACCAACATCGAACCAATTTTCATCCTCTATAGGAAAAACTTTAATTTTATTTTTTGAAGTTTTTACTTTTTTTATTAATTCTGTTACATCCATTTTTTTATTTTTTGGTATGTATTTAAACATTTTTTTATTTAATATATAATATCCAACGTTAACAAATTGTTTTGTAATAGGTTTCTCATTAATTTTAATAAAATTCCCACCTTTTGTAATTTTACAGACGCCATAGGGCACTTGAATTTTTTTTTGTGCAACAACTATGGTTAAATCATTTTTATTTTTTTCGTGAAAATCTAAAACATTTTTCATATTTGTTTGAAAAAAAATATCACAAAATGATATTATGACATCATTAGTAAGAATTTTTTCATTAGCTAATTTTATCGAACCAATCGTTCCTAATGGTTTTTTTTCATTTAGGAATATAATCTTTTTATCTTTTATCTCACTTTTTAGGTAAGATTTAATTATCGAATTTTTATAATTAACTGAGACAAATATCTCTTTAACCTCATCCTTATCAAAACTATTTATTATTAATTTAATTATTGGCACACCATTCACGGGTATTAAAGGTTTTGGAAGTATTGATGTAAAAGGCATAAGTCTTTCGCCACGGCCACCAGCTATAATAAATATGGAATTTTTTTGTGAAGAATCTTTATTCTTTATCAAATCTCTCCATGAAATTACTTTTATAACTTTTTTTTTGTTTGTAATTGGCAGTGAATCAATCTTATATTTTAATAGTAATTTTTTTGCTCTACTAATAGAAAATTTTTTTGTATCTAAATATTTGGGGTTTTTATTATAAAAATTTGTAATTTTTTTATTAAGATTAATATCTTTAATAATCAGCTTTCTCACATCTCCATCAGTTAAAGAGCCAATTAATTTATTATTTTTTTCAATATAAATACATCTTTGACCAGAAGCTTGTATTTTTTTTAAGGCATCTCTTAGTGAAAGATTTTGATTTATAATTAAGTTTTTAAGCATTTATATTTTTCATATTTAGAGTAATTTTGTTTAGTTTGCTAGCTAATTTTTATCTTTACTCGTGAGCACATAACAATATATTGTTCAATTATTGAACGTATTAAACTCATACATTACTTATTATAAAAAATATGAATAGAATTTTAATTTTTAGATCTAAATATAATGTTAAAATAATTCCCCCTGAAGCTATAGAATTAAAATATCAATGATTAAATCACTTTTTAAGTTGTTCGATTATAAAATAAAATTTGAATTAATCTTTTTATTTTTACTTAACAGTTTCACAGCATTTATGGAAGTTATCTCAATTGGTTCTGTGCCAATTTTTTTAATGTATATGATTAATCCGGCCGATCTAGCAGAAAAGATTCCATTTAGATGGTTACAACTTCATTTTGAAAATTTACAAAATTCAACTAATAACTTAGATGGTATGATATATATTCTTATTGGTTTATTTTTATTATTCTTATTCAAAAATTTAATCATATTATTTAATTCAATTTATCAAGCTTTTTTTAACAGAAAGATTTCAACTATTTTAACATCTTCTCTCTTTAATAAGTATCTTTCAAAAAATTATTTATTTTTTGTAAATAATAAACCATCTGAATTAATAAAAAATATAGAGTCGGTGGGGCTTGTGAGAGGTTTAATAATACAAATTCTTGGGTCAATAAAAGAGTCTTTGACTATATTGGGATTACTACTAATTATTGGTATAACCAATTATAAGATTGTTTTATTAATAATTTTGCTAGGAATAATTTTTGTTATTTTTAACAAGTTTAAAATCTCTGACATACTTATGGTTTATGGAAAAAAATCTTATATCTTTACAGAAAACAGACTATCATTAATAAATGAATTCTTTGGTTCAATTATTGACATTAAAATTACAAATAAGGAATATTTTTTTTCTAAGTTATTTAAACATTATATTTGGTCTTATGAGACTACACGCATAGTTGATAAAGTGTTAAGTGCATCTATAAGACCTGCAATTGAGATGTTAGCTATTACAATAATAGCCTTTGTTATTGGAATTTTTACCTTAAATGGCAAAACCTTTTTGGAAATTATTCCTTTGATTGCCGTTCTTTCGTTATCATTTATAAGAATTTTGCCAAGTATAACAATATTAATTAATTATTCTCATAGAATAAGATTTGAAAGCAGCCAATTAAAATATTTACTTGATAACATAGGTTTAAATAAAAATGATGAGTATCAAGAAATAAAAAGAAAATTAATAAATTTTAAAGACAAAATAGAAATTAAAAATTTAAGTTTTTCATATTTAAAGGATAAGAGAAATAATTTGTCGAATATTAATTTAACTATAAATAAGGGTGACAATATTGGTATTATTGGAAAAACTGGTTCTGGAAAATCAACACTTATAAATACAATATCGAATTTGATTGAATTTAATGAAGGACAGATTATTTTTGACAATGACACTATTATTAATCCAAGAGAAAATTTTATAATAAAAAATCTTAATTATATTCGTCAAAATATCCATTTATTAAATGACACCATAGAAAAAAATATATCATTTGGAGATGAGCACAATACAGTAGACAAAAAATTTGTTAAAAAATGCTTGGAAGCTGTAGGACTTGATAAATATAAAGATAAATTAGATATTATAATTGGTAATAGGGGCTCAAAAATGTCTGGGGGAGAAAGCCAATTACTAGGTCTTGCGAGAGCAATATATAGAAAGCCAGACTTATTATTTTTAGATGAGCCCACAAGTAACTTGGATTATAAAAGTGAAAAAAATTATTTTGATATAATAAAAAGATTAGATATTACAACTGTTGTCATCGCTCATAGAATAAAAACGTTAGATTATTGTAATAAGATAATACTTATGAAAGATGGAAAAGTTTTAGACCAGGGTACTCTTGAAGATTTTAAAAAGAAATACGACAATTTTACAAATTATATAGATTAGAAAAAACAGGAATAATTTTTAATTAAAAACACCTATCAAATGAAAAAAAACTTAATTTTTAAATTAAGAAATATTAATCTTAAAGATAAAAAAAAAAATATTATATTAAACTTACCTAATGGTTTTTTAATAAAAAAAAAGTTTAATAGTGAATTTTTTTATAGTGAAAGATGGAAACACACGAATAAGATAATAAAAGATTTTGAGTATCTTAATGATTTTTATGAAAAAAAACTTACATACTTATCAAAATTTTTAAATACATATCATCAAGTAAATTACAATAAAAGATATTGGAGAATTGTAATAGGAACGTGGTTGTGGAAATTTTTAAATTTAGTTTTTGAAAGGTGGAATACATTAAAAGAGGTAAGTAAAAAATATAAAGAAATAAGTGTAGAAATTTCAAAATATAAACAAGAAGATTTTATACCATATGGTATTGAGGATTTTGTCTATTTTACTCAATCAGATACTTGGAATAATTATATATATACTGAAATAATTAAGAATTTTAAATTTCATTCAATTAGCAAGAAAGTTATTAGTAAAATAATTTTGAATGAAGATATAAGTGAAATTAAAAAAAGACTTATTTTAAACAATAGTAATTACAAAAGTAAAATTTTTAATTTGGTTCAAAAAGGTTTATTAGAATATAATCTAAATCAAGATTACTTTGTATTTGATACTACTTTATCTAATTTAGAGGAGATTAAAATTAATTTTAGCTTAAATAAAAAAGTATTTTTATTTAAATCAATAAAATTTGATAGGTTGCTGCCATATTTAACATCAGAAAAAATAAACCTTTCAAATAAAAGATACAATAATAGAAAAATAAAAGAAAATAATTTAGAAGATTTATTATTTAAATTGATCAAAGAAAACATACCAAAACTTTATTTAGAACACTTTAATTTAACCAATAAAGTTGTAACAAAATTTAAATTACCGAAAAAACCTAAAATAATTTTTAGCACATTGGGCATTAATAGAAGCACGTTGATGGATATATATATAGCCAATAAAATAACAAGTGGAGCAAAGTTAGTATTAGCACAACATGGTGGAAATTATGGTCAACATAGAGCACATTGGGGGACTATACATGAGCACAAAATAGCAAATAATTTTATTTCTTGGGGTTCAAAATTTGAAAATAAAACAAAACCTCTTGGAATAATTAAAAAAATTGACGAAATAAAATTTAATAAGAAAAATAATTTAATCTTGCTTGAGTTTAGAACAAGAAATTTATATTCGCAAACCATAAAAATTGATGGTGGAGCAATTAATAACAAGCTTTATATGGAGAATTTAATTAAGTTTTTCAATAACTTAAAGAATACTGAAATCCTTGATAAACTAAAAATTAAACTTCATCATAAAGATTTTTCAACTGGGGAAAAAGAATTTTTGCAACAATCAAATCAAAAATTACAATTTACAGATAATACAAAAAATACCAAATCATTTTATAAAAAATCAAAAATAGTAATTCATACTTATCCTTCAACTGGACATTTAGAATGTTTGGCATCAAATATCCCAATGTTAATTTATATACAGCCAGATATTAATTTATTAGAACCTAAAACTAAAAAGTATTTTAAAGAATTTAGAAAATTAGGTATTTTTCATAATAGTCCAGTCAGTTTAAGCAATATGCTGAAAAGAATACATAAAGATCCTAGTAAATGGTGGTTTTCTGAAAAAATTCAAACTATTAGAAAAAAGTATGTCAATGAGTTTGCAATAGTTAATAAAAATTTGGTTGATGATATTATTAAAACATTAAAAGATATTTAATAATCATTTAATATTCTTATATTTTTTTGAATAGATTATTGTATTTTGATATTATCTTTTTTTTATCAAACCTATGTAAATTTTTTATATGAACCTTATTTTTATCTATTAATATTTTTGGGTTTTTAAAATGTTTATATATTTTTTTAGCAAGGTCATTAAAATCCTCAGCATTAAATAAATTGGGTCCATGTTTTTGATTAAGTATTTCCTTTGGTCCAGATTTACAATTTGACGATAATAATGGTGTATTATTAAGAATACTTTCAATAATAACATTTGGAAAACCCTCATATAAAGAGCTTAAAATGAACAAGTCAGTATTTTTAAAATATTTCCATGGATTTCTAATATTTCTGTAGATTTTTATTTCCTTATTAAGTTTTAAATTTTCAATTAATTTTTTTATATCTTTATATTTAGTTCCATACCCAACAATATTTAATTTAAAATTAATTTTATTCTTTAAAATATTAACTGCTTTTATTAAAGTGATATGATCTTTTTGGTTTTCAAGCCTTCCAATGTTTAATATTTTAAAACAATTTTTTGTATTTCTGTTTTTTATTTTATTGTTTACTTTATTTTTAATAGCAATTTTTATAGGGTTATGAATGGGCATAACTTCTTTATTGAGAAATTTAGCTAAATCTTTTGATGACTCATTAGAATTACAAATTATTTTATCAAATTTCTTGTAAATTAATTTCATTAAAATTTTCATTGTAATCTTATATACAAAATCTTTAATACTGAAGTAATAATCTAATTCATTGATATGATTTCTTTCTATAGCAATTTTTTTTAATTTTGGGTCAAGATTGAGTGTTGCAAAATAAGAAATGATGTTGGCAAAGTTTTGATTAGAAAATAAAATAACTTTTTTATAATCTTCGCTTAAATTTTTTTTGATTATTTTTCTAAACTTAAAAATTGAAAAAATTGTTTTATTTGCCTTTATTTTATAAATCTTAATATTTTTACTTAAGGTTTCTGCATTTTTAGATCTTTTAATGCAAATTAAATCTATCGAATATCTTCTATGATCTAAATTATTGATTAATGTTGATATTGATAGATCTGCTCCACCAACTAAAGAGTATGGGTGAAATATGATTAATTTTATTTTTTGATTATTCATCAAATCAGATATGTTTAAAAAAATGAATTATTTTTTTTATAAAGTAATAATTAAAGTAAATTAAAAAAAACAATATGACTTTAAATATATTTTCATTATTTGAAATTCTTATTCTTATTTCTTCAATATTTTTTTCAAAAAACCCAACTCTCGAAGAGGCTCCATGAAGACAAAATTTACCAAAAACTTGATTTTTTTGGACTGCCATGCCATTAAATTTTTTGTTTTTAATTAGTCTATATAAGAAATCTCTATCAGCAGAATACTTAAAAATGATATTGTATTTACCGATTATTTTTTGAGTCTCTTTTTTTATAAAAAAACTTACTGAGTGTGAAGGGTAAATATTAAAAGTATACCAAATTGCTTTAGGAAAAAAATTATGGTAAACTCTGTTTTTAATAACACTACCAAAAAGATAATCTATTTTATGATTATTGAAGTATTTTGAGACAATACTGAATGTATTATCAAAAAAATAATCATCAGAATTAAGTATTACAATTACATCACCGGTGCATTTTTTGATCCCAATATTCATAGCATCATAAATTCCTTGATCCTTTTTACTTTGAAAAAATTTTATATGTTTAATTTTTTTTTTAATTATACTTACTGTAGCGTCATTAGAGGCACCATCGATAACTATGTGTTCAATTTTATTATTCGGATAATTTTGTTTAATTACACTTTCTAAACATCTTTTAATTGTTTTTTCGCTATTTAAACAAACTGTTACAACCGAAATTTTTAAATATTTTTTTTTTTTATTCTTAAGCATTTAGTTAAGATGGTTTTTTATTTTTTTTAAAACCACCAAAGTTTTCAGGTAGAAAACTTTTTATATGCCATTTGTAATTTAAATACTTGAAGTATTTCCAGGGTGTATTAATTCCATTGTTATAACTATATCTTTTTTGTTTCGGATTTAAGTTCATTGCATGGGAGATTTCTCCAGGGTTAGTTTCTATATCAAAAAAACCATCACAATAAGACAAAAGAAAAGTTTCATATAAAATATCTCTTCCTAATTTATACCTATGTAATTTTCTAGGGTATTTTTTCCAAACTTCTAAATTTGTTTTACCTCTTTGAGAATTTTCAAGACATATTATTTTTTCTTTAAAATATTTTTTTAAAGCTTTAAAGTTTATTGAATCTTCTGTTACCAAAAATATTTTATCATAATCATCTTTTTTTAAAATTTCATTAATGATGTTAATCATTTGATTAATGGTAATTGGATATTCAGTAATTTTGTAACCAGTACCACGATGATGAACACCTAGAATTTTTTCTCCTTTAAAAAGTCTGCGTTTTAGATAATTTATTGATTTATCTTTTGTTTTTTTTAATTTTATTTTATTTTTAAGTATTGATATAAGATTATCTGAAGTTGTTATTTTATTTTTAAATTCTTCATCTCTATAAAATTTATTATCTGTAATAATTATATTTTTACTTTTATAAACCTCATCTAAGCTATAATCTGTTAATTGTTCAAAATAATATTCCCATGAATTTAAGGTGCCAAAAATTTTATCACTTTCATTATAAACTGAAGGGAAGTTTTTCATGTCAACTATAGGAATAAAACCCATACGGTTTGCTATTTGGATATGATTAATAACATAAGCTAAATTTGAAAATAGCCCAGTTCCTGGGTATCTTCGAATTATATAAAAAACTTTATCTGGATTTAATTTGCCACCTATAATTTCTGAAATTCTTCTTTTCTTGAAATTATCATTAACTGGAACAATTGAACCATACTCATTTTTATATAAAATTTTGTTTAAATATTTTTTTATTAATAGCATTTAATAATTTTAATTATTTTAATTTATGATTAAAATATATAGTAACTTTTATATTATTAACTTTTTATTTGTTCTTTATGGATTTATATATATATATAGTTCAGATTTTTAAATATATGCACTGGCCTCTTCAAGAAAATTTTCTAGACACTAAAACTGTGAATGATCTTTGTTATTTCATTAAATCTAACAATAGATTAACACAATTTACAAAAGTTAGAAATTTTGAAAAAAATTTTTCAAAGTGGAATGGTTCTAAGTTTTCAATTTTTGTTAACTCTGGAAGTTCAGCCAACTTAATAATGGTTCAGAGCTGTAAAGAAATATTCAAGTGGAAAAATAATGATGAAATTATAGTTCCATCAGTTACCTGGCCAACAACAGTAACACCTGTATCACAATCAGGATTAAAACCAATTTTCGTGGATGTCAATTTAGAGGATTTTTCTTTCGATTACGATGATTTAAAAAAAAAAATTACCAATAAAACTAAGGCAATATTTGTTGCACATTTAATTGGCTTCCCTGCAAATATAAAAAAAATTAAACAAATTATTGGTAAAAAAAAAATAGTATTACTTGAAGATTGCTGTGAGTCTCAAGGTGCAAAAATAAACAAAAAAAAAGTAGGTAATTTTGGTATAGCAGGGAGCTTTAGTTTTTATTGGGGGCATCATATGAGCACTATTGAAGGTGGAATGATTTGCACTAATAACGAAAAATTTTACAATCTTTGTCTTTTAAAAAGATCGCATGGACTAGCAAGAGAGCTACCATTAAAAAAACAAAATTTTTATAAAAGAAAATATAGCAAGAACAATTTTAAGTTTCTTTTTTTAACAGATGGATTTAACTTGAGATCAACTGAGATTAATGCTTTTTTGGGTTTGAAAATGCTAAAAAAAATTAACTCCTGGATTAGTATTAGAAATGACAATTATAAGAATTTTTTAAATATAATTAAAAAGTATAAAAATAAATTTAAATTACTTAAAAACCAAAAAAATATTTCATCTTTTGTATTGCCATTTCTAATGGTAAATAAAATTGATAAGATTAAACTTGAAAATTTATTAAATACTCATGGAATTGAAACTAGGCCTTTTATTGCTGGCAACCTTTTGAGGCAGCCGTTTTTATCAAGATATAATAATAAAAATTTTTTTAATGCAGAATTGATTGAGCATAATGCATTCTATATTGGCAATAATCAGTTTGTAAATAAAAAGAGAATTAATAAGCTAGAAATAATATTAGATAATTTTTTTAAAGTTATTAAAAAATAATTTATTATTTTTTAATAATTTCATTATGCCACTCAATAGTTTTATTAAGACCTTTTCTAATATTCATAAATTTAAAATTTCCAAATTCTTTTTTATATTTACCTATATCTATTTGGACATGATTTGGTGCACCTTGATTAATTTTTTTATCTTTTTTATTAATAAAAGGTACTTTTAGTTCTTTAGCAATTAACTTTGCTAACCCAAGAATAGAAATTTTTTGATTTCCCCCTACGTTATAAACATTTTCTTTACTAAAAAATAATATATTAATTAGCATTTTAATTGCATCTGTAATGTATATGTACGCCCTTACATTATTTTCTCCTCCCGAGATTGTAATTTTTTTGTTAAGTATGCCTTTTTTGATAAATTCATTGAGCACTCGGTTGTCATCTTTTTTTACACCAGGCCCATATGCTAGGCATAATCTTGCAGATTTTGTATCATAACCTTTTTTTCTGTAGGCGTTTACAATAGCTTCACCACATCTTTTAGAATCGATATAACAAGATCTAAAATGTGATGGATTTGTATTTCCTATATCTTCTTCTTTTAATTTGGGTTTAATTAAACCACTATATAATTCACTTGAACTAATGAATAAAAATTTACTTTTTTTATTCATTAGTTTTATTAATTCATTAGTAACTGTTGTATTTAAAAGTATAGTTTCAATATCATTTTTTGTGAATTTTAGTGGTTGTGCATATGTAGCTCCATGAATTATATAGTCAAATTTACCCATATTT
>MDTF01010409.1_pt1 | contig 17712 bp, 13 predicted proteins | sample 811191 | NCBI WGS metagenome assembly MDTF01 (sample SAMN05326649, study PRJNA326480) | marine metagenome | isolation source: seawater | place: Southern Ocean | collected 2011 | reverse complement strand
GAAAGTTACGCTATTGCTGCATAATTAACTTAGGTTAATTATAGAAGCACGGTCTGGGGCACCGGGTAACAGAAGTCTTCAGGAGTGCAAATTCGTAAGAGTTTGCACTCTTAATTAATTTAAATCACTTCGCACTTTACTTCGCACTCACTTAAATAATTGTGATTTACTTTACTTATTATTTTATAGGTGTCACAGAACGCCCCTTAACACTCTTCTACAATGTTGAATTTATAAAGCTGATTGATGTTTAGATTATTTTTAATCAGCAAACACGCTATTGGCGCACTATTTTTTTCTTCCAGGGAAAGATCTAACAATAAAGAATGTGTGAGACGCTACAAAAGCTACAATAGATAGAACTTTACATTTAGACAAGTTGAAAGAAAAAGAAAGATTGTTAAGTTAAGCAACACTAGACAGTGTTTTTAAGTCACTGGTAAAAAACCTTAAAAAAGTTGTTAATATAATAAAAATTATTATAAATGATAAATAAATTAAAATAGTATGACTATACTTAAAAATTTCAGAAAATTTATAAGAATCAAAAAACATTACAATTTAAGATTTTTTAGACATATCAGTATTTTAAAAAATTTTAAAAATGAAATAAGCAAAAATAATAGTAAGATATCTAAAGACTATTTATATAGACTTCAAAAAGAATACATACAACGTGAAAAAAAGCATCAGTATAATAAAAATAGTACCGATGTTTGGGACCCTATATTTAATAATTTTCAAAAGGATTTACAACAAATACTACAGAATAAAAATGAAAAAAAGATTCTTCATTTATTAAATAATCCTGGTCAGACAAATTTATTTTTAGGTTTTGAAACAAATGTATCCTCTAAAATATGGGCTGATGTTGAAGAAAATTTATTTGCTATTGATAGATTAATATCATTTGCTGAATTCTTAGGGATTGAAAATATTTACAACCCAGAAAGAGATAAGATATCAGTCTCTAAAATTAATATTGAAAATCTAATTAGTCAAATTGAAAAAAAAATTGGAATTAAACTAATCTTCAAAAATCCGTTTCCAGGGGAACGTGGAGTCAAAACATCTAGAGGAATTTTAAATGAAAAAGAAATACAGGCAATGTATACTGCCTATAAAATTTCATTAATTATAAAAAAAGATGAAAATGTTTTAGAAATTGGAGGTGGTTTAGGTCGAACTGCCTATTACTGTGATTTATTTGGAATTAAAGATTACTCTATTGTTGACATTCCTATAACTTTTTTAGCACAAGGAAATTACCTGGCTAGAGTTTTAGATCCAAAGAAAATTAAATTTGAAAATGAATTATCTAAGAAATATGTAAAGAAAAGTATAAAATTAATTACTCCAGAGAATTTTTTAAAAAATGATACAAAATATGATTTAATATTAAACTGTGATTCTTTGACAGAAATCAACATTGATTTGGCACTTAAATATATGGGGAAAATATCAAAAGCAAAATATTTTTTATCTATCAATCATGAAAAAAATAACTTTAAAGTATCAACTTTAATAAAAAAATTTAAATTTGTAAAGTATTTAAGAAGCTTGTACTGGTTAAGAAAAGGCTATGTAGAAGAGTTTATAAAATTTAGAAATTAATAAATCTCCTCTTTAAGAAACGCCCACTTTTAAAAAACTATTAACTTAGAAAATGTATTTTGTGTTGGTGTCTCTATCGGTAGTTTGCTATCCTAATAACATGAAAATTGTTTTAATGTGTGAGAAGACGCTCTTGTTATTTTACAAATTTATTTAAGTTTGGTTTAAAATATTTGGGTCCCTTCATAACCTTCCCTGACTCATTATAAATTGGTTTACCATTTTCATCTAACTTACTCATATTAGAGCTTTGAACTTCCTCAAAGCATTTATCAAGGTCAATACCAAATGAATGTCCCGCTCCATATGTTACATACAATATATCCGTTAAGGCATCAGCAACTTCTAAGAGATCTTTGTTTTTCATCGCAACCTTAAGTTCTTCTAACTCTTCTTTAATTAAATCATATCTAAGGCTATTAATCTTTTCAGTGCTAAAAGATGGTTTAATTTTGACCTCTTGACCAAAGGTTTTCATAAAGGTTTTTACTTTATTAAAATTTGACATTAAGTTCCTGTAAGTTTTTAAAATTTAATATATAAGTATAATAAATTAATTATATATTAACCAATGAAATTTAGAAAAGAATTCGATAGTATAGGAAATATTAATGTACCCAGTGATAAATACTGGGGTGCATCTACTCAAAGATCTAACAAATTTTTTAATATTGGAAAAATCTTAGTCAATATTTCTATAATAAAATCTATTGCAATCATTAAAAGATCAGCTGCTTTAGTCCACTACAGGGAAAAACAAATTAACAAAAGAATAACAAATTCGATAATAAAAGCTTCAGAAGAGGTTATTAAAGGGAAGTTAGATGAAAATTTTCCTTTAAAGGTCTGGCAAACTGGATCTGGCACTCAAACAAACATGAATGTTAACGAGGTGATAGCAAATAGAGCAATTGAAATGATGGGTGGAAAAAAAGGTTCAAAAAAACCCGTTCACCCCAATGATCATGTAAATAAATCACAATCTACAAATGACGTTTTTCCTACGGCCATGCATATATCTGTAGCACAAGAAACTATATTTAAATTATTACCCAATTTAAAAATTTTAGAAAGGGAATTAGCAAAAAAATCTAAAGAATTTAAAGATATTATTAAAATTGGAAGAACTCACTTACAGGATGCAACACCTTTATCTCTTGGGCAAGAATTTTCAGGTTATCAAACTCAACTAAAAAAATGTATTGAAAGAATAGAGCTTGCCCTGAAAGAAATTTATTTTCTTGCACAGGGTGGGACAGCAGTTGGAACTGGGATTAATTCTAAAAAAGGATTTGATAAAAAGATTGTAAAAGAAATTTCTAAATATACTAGAATACCCTTTAAACCAGCTGCTAATAAATTTGCAGAATTAGCCGCTCATGATTCTATTATAAACTTTTCAGGAACACTTAATACATGTGCAGTCACATTAATGAAAATATCAAATGACATAAGGTTTTTAGGTTCAGGACCTCGGGCTGGATATGGTGAATTAACACTTCCAGAAAATGAGCCTGGCTCATCTATTATGCCTGGAAAGGTTAATCCTACTCAATGTGAAGCCGTCACAATGGTTTGTGCCAAGGTAATTGGGAATCACACAGGAATTACAGTGGCTGGTTCACATGGTCATTTTGAATTAAATGTATTTAAACCTATGATTGCTCATAATGTGCTTCAATCAATAGATCTTATTGCGGACAGCACTAAAAACTTTTCCCTATATTGTGTTAAAGGAATTAAAGCTAATAAAAAAAGAATTAAAGAACATTTAGATAATTCTTTAATGTTGGTAACTGCCCTAGCTCCACACATTGGGTATGATAACGCTGCAAAAATTGCAAAAACAGCTTTAAAAAATGGAACTACGTTGAAATATGAAACTCTTAAAACAGGCCTTATTAAAGAAAAACATTATGAACAGATAGTTGATCCTAGAAAAATGATCTACCCTTCATAAATATCAAATAATCTATTTAACAATCTTCTACTTTTAATTAAATTATTATTACTATTAAAATCATCAAGTATATTTAAAAATTGATCACTCACTTTATTATTATCAATTTTAATTTTATTAAATTTAATCTGACCACTTAAAAAATCATAGTCTAAATTAATCAAAATATTTTTAATCTCTTTTCTTGATTTTTTATTTGTATTAAGAAAAGAAAATAGATTATCAGAGTTCTTAATAAAAATTGATAAATCAGCATTTAAAATCAACTTATCATTTTCAAGAAATAAATTACTTTTAATCAATTTTAGAAAACCTATATCTCGATTAACAAATTTTGAATTATCAAAATTTATTTTACCATTAATGATATTAAAATAAATTTCTGCACTATTAAAAATATCCCCTAGTGTATTTGTTTTAGCAAATATTGACACATCTAAGCTGAGGTTTTCATTAAACAATAGTTCTGATTTAATAAATTCTTTAAAGATAGAGTTGAGACTAAATAATTCTGATATTTCATAATTACCTAAATCAATATTTATATTTAAATCAAAAGGATTGATTGATAACTCTCCACTATAATCTATTTTTAAACCACTTAATTTAGAATTATCAGATGCAAAAGTAAGTAATTTTTCTTTCATATTATATTTTGTTTTAATTATGGAGTTTAAAAATAAAATAGTATTTTTTCCATTATTGGAGTTATCATTATTAGTAATAAACTCATTAACAATACTTAGCTTAAGAGATCTTGTCTTAAAATTAATTTTTTTGTTTTTTATTAAATCAATTTTATTCTCAATTTCAAAAACAAAAGGAATTCCAAAGAAATTTCCCTTTAAATCAAATAAGTTTAATTTTTTTTCTTCATCAAAAAATAAGTTTCCTTTATCTATCTTAATAATTGTAATTATCTCTTCTGAATTATCTTTAAAAAAAATATTACTATTATAAATTTTAATTTTTTTATTAGAAAAAAAACTATTACTAGAATCATTTAGTATTTTAAGCTCTTTTCTTAATAGTGAAAAATTAGCATTATCAATAATTAATTTTTTGAATTTTACTTTTTCTTTATCAAAAAAGTTTTTTTGGCTTAAAAAAACCTTTAAACTTTTAACATCTGCTATAGATTTTTTGTTTTTAATACCATTTATTAATATTTTAGAGTTTTTAATTAAAAAATGTGGAGCTGGGAGAATACGGTATGAAATATCAGAAGAGGTGCTTATGTTTATTTTAAATTCATTAAGAATTTTTCTTTCAATATTACTTTGAATCCAGTCTTTGTCGTATAAAACTGGTATTAATAAATAAAATAGATAAAAAAATATTAAACTAATAAAAGTTATTAAATATTTATTAAAGGTACTAATTATAAATTTATTATTTGTTTTATTCTGAACTTTGAATATTGTCTTTTGAATTAGATTATTAAAATTTTTAACAATTTGTTTCATAAATATGGTTGAAATTTAAATATCTTATAATGAATTTTTACAAATGATAAACTCTGAATATCTAAATACTCTTAATAATGCACAAAAGGAGGCAGTTTTATACCTTGATGGGCCACTTCTTATAGTTGCTGGTGCAGGCTCTGGGAAGACTAAAGTTTTAACCTCTAGAATTGCTCATATTATTAAAGAAAAGAAGGCTTTTCCCAATCAAATATTATCTGTAACGTTCACAAACAAAGCTGCAAAAGAAATGCAAAACAGAGTGAGTGCCATATTAGATTCTGAGGCTATAGGCTTATCTTGGCTTGGAACATTTCACTCTATATGTGCAAAACTACTAAGGAAACATGCTCAAGCTGCTGGATTAAATTCTAATTTTACAATAATTGATACTGATGATCAAGTGAGGTTAATCAAAAATATCTGTAAAGCTGAAAATATAGACATCAAGCAATTAGCACCTAAATATATTTTATCAATTATAGATAGATGGAAAAATAAAGGTTTTTATCCCAATGAAGTCATTATTAATAAAAATGATATATATGAAAAAACTGTACTACCACTTTATAAAACTTATCAACAAAAACTATTAGATTTAAACGCTTGTGATTTTGGAGATCTAATCTTGCATGTTGTGAAAATTTTAGAGAGAAATTTAGACATAAGAGAAATTTACTCAAATAATTTTAAATATATACTGGTTGATGAATATCAAGATACTAATTACATTCAAAGTCGATGGCTTTATTTATTGTCAGAAAAACATAAAAATCTCTGTTGTGTGGGTGACGATGATCAGTCTATTTACAGTTGGCGTGGTGCAGAAATTAAAAATTTTTTAGAATTTGACCAAATTTATAAAAATTCAAAAGTAATAAGATTGGAAGAAAATTATCGATCATCTCAAAACATTTTATCAGTTGCATCTAGCATAATTACAAACAACCAAAATAGAGTCGGAAAAACCTTAAAAGCTACAATGGAAGATGGTGATCTTGTCAAGCTTAATTGTTTCAAAAATGGAAAAGACGAAGCTATAGGAATTTCAGACGAGGTAGAAAAAAAATTAAAAAAAAATTATTCATTAAATAATATAGCAATTTTAGTTAGAGCAATATTTCAAACAAGAGAGTTTGAAGAACGTTTTTTAAAAATTGGACTACCTTATAGGATTTTAGGTGGAACAAAATTTTATGAAAGGGCTGAAATTAAAGATTGTGTTGCATATTTAAGATTGGTACATCAACCAAAAGATGATTTAGCTTTTGATAGAATAGTAAATAACCCTAAAAGATCTGTCGGAGAAAGCACCATTAAGTTAATACATGAGTTTTCAAAAGAAAACTCTGTAAGTTTAGAAATTGCATCAAAACAGTTAATAGAAAAAAATTTAATTAAACCAAAAACAAAAATGGGCTTGAGTTCTTTTTTATTTTTAGTGGATAAATGGAGAAATGATATTAATATTAAAAAAATTAATCACGTTAAACTATTGCAATTAGTTTTAGATGAATCTGGCTATTCAGCTATGCTTAAAAATAAAAAAGACTTAGAAAATGAAAATAGGCTGGAAAATATTAAAGAGCTTTTAAGTGCAATGAAAGAGTTTGATGGCATAGAAACTTTTTTAGAACATGTAGCTTTAGCGACCTCAATTGATCAAGACTGGGATGGTGAAAAGATTAATATGATGACTATGCATGGCTCAAAAGGTCTTGAGTTTGATGTGGTTTTTCTGCCTGGATGGGAGGAAGGACTTTTTCCACATCAAAAATCTATTGAAGAAAAGGGACAAAATGGTCTTGAAGAAGAAAGAAGATTGGCATATGTCGGCATAACTAGAGCTAAAAAAAAAGTTCTAATATCATTTGCTATGAATAGGTTTTACCAAGGTAATTGGATTGATAGTATGGCTTCTAGATTTATTGAAGAATTACCAGAAAAGTTTTTAGAAAAAAATTCGTTTTTTGATGATGTTAGAGATGATAGTGACGATTTTGAATTTAACCAAGATTTTGAAATTAATGAAGAAAAAAAAAGTCCAGGCTGGATTAGATATCAAAAACGAATTAAATGATTAAGAATAAAATTATAAAATTAAAAAATTTAATAAAAATTAAAAATTTAGATGGATATATAGTACCTAAAAATGATGCTTACTTTTCAGAATATTCCTCTCCGGATCGATTAAAGGATATTAGTAATTTTAGTGGTTCTGCAGGGTTTGCTATAATTTTAAGAAAAGAAAATTATTTATTTGTTGATGGAAGGTACACGCTTCAAGCACAAATTCAATCTGGTAAAAATTTTAAAATTTTAGAAATTCCTAAATTTTCAACTGAATATATTTTCAAAAAAAAAAAAAAGAAATTACTACTAGGTTTTGACTCACAGCTATTCACAAGCACTGGGCTTAAAAAAAAATTCTCCAAAAATTTCGATTTATTAGCTATCAAAGAAAATTTGATAGATAGGATTTATAAAAATAATTCAAAAAAAACCATTTCTCTGTTTTATAATTTAGATAAAAAAGTTTCAGGTGAAGACATGAATTCAAAAATAAACAAATTAACAAAAATTATGAAATCTAAAAATATTGATAATAGCTTTATAAGTGCACCTGAAAATGTGGCATGGTTATTAAATATAAGAGGCAAAGATAACCCAAATAGTCCAATACCAAATTGTAAAATTATTTTAACAAAATCAAAAAAAATATTTTTCTTTTCATGTCCAAAAAAAATTAAGAATATTAAAAAACATAAAGATTATAGAAAAATTAACTTTTATACTTATCAAGAATTTTCAAAAGTAATTAATGAATTAAAAGGAAAAAATTTTAGTATAGATTCATCAACTTGCTCGATTTATAATGAAGATCTAATAAAAACATTATTTAATATAAAAGTTAAAATTGATCCTTGTTATGATTTAAAATCTATAAAAAATAAAGTTGAATTGAAAGGTATGATTAATGCTCATATTGAAGATGGGCTTGCGTTAACCAAATTTATCTATTGGATAAAAAATTTAAATAAAAAAAAAATATCAGAAGTTGATGCTCAAGATAAATTAGAAAGATTTCGAAAACTTAATAAAAATTATTTATTTCCAAGTTTCAACACTATTGCGGGAACAGGTGCGAATGGTGCAATAGTTCATTACCGGGCTACAAAAAAAAAAACAAGTATTATTAAAAAAAATGAAATTTTTTTATGTGATTCTGGAGGTCAATATAAGTATGGTACAACAGATGTGACAAGAACAATTTGTTTTTCAGATCAAAAAAAATCTATTAAAGATATTTTTACTAAAGTTTTAAAAGGTCATATAGCTGTTGCACAAGCAGACTTAAATTATAATAGGACCGGGAAACAAATTGATAAAAAAGCAAGACAATTTTTAAATGAAAGTGGTTTAGACTATTCGCACGGGACTGGCCATGGGGTAGGGTTTTTTTTAAATGTTCATGAAGGTCCACAATCAATATCTAAATATAATTCAATTCCACTTAAGCAAGGAATGGTCTTAAGTAATGAGCCTGGTTTTTATAAAAAAGGAAGTTTTGGAATAAGGATAGAAAATTTAGTTTATATCAAAAAAATTAAAAATAAATTATTTTTTGAAAATTTAACATTGGCACCGATTGAGAAAAGATTAATAAACTTCAAGCTGTTAAATGAAAATGAAAAGGATTATTTATTTAAATATCATTTAAAGGTTTATTCCACATATTCTAAATTTTTGAACCGTAATGAAAGAAAATGGTTAGCTAGTCTTATTTAACATTTTAATCCACTCCTGCTGATTTATTACCTGAATGCCTATTTCTTTTGCTGTTTTAATTTTTTTAGTAGTTGGTTTTTCACCTATAATTAAGTAGTCAAGATTCTTATTAACATTACTAATTATTTTTCCTGAGTTTTGCTCAATTAAAGATTTGGCTTCAGCTCGACTAATTCCATTTAGTTTACCTGTAAGCATAAAAGTTTTGTTTTTTAATAATCCATTATTATGAATTGTAACTGCATTTATTATGGAAAGACCTTTATTTAATTCTAATAAAACATTTAAATTAATTTTATTTAAAAAAAAATTTTTAATTGACTGAATTTGAGTTGGTCCAATTCCATCAATGTTAGATAAGCTGTCAGTATTTATATTTTCAGCTAATTTCAAAAAATTTACTGATGATTTTAAATCTCTAGCTATTAATTTTGCATTTTCCTGTCCTATATGTCTTATACCAAGGGAATAAATAAATCGTTCAAGTGAAATTGTTTTTTTTTCATTTATTGAAAATTTCAAATTTGCTGCAGATAGTTTTCCCCAGCCTTCTATTGTTTCTATTACTTTATAATCTAAATTAAAAATATCTTGTGGTAATTTGATTAGCTTTAAACTCCAAAAATTTTCAACAATCTTTTTACCTAGTCCATCTATATTAAAGGCCTCTTTTGAAACAAAATGTTTTATTTTTTCTATTGCAATTTTCTCACATTCATAACCTTCACTTGTACATCTTCTTACAGCATCTTGCTTTTTTGTTGTTTCATTGAAATCTTTTATTGTTTTACTACCGCAGGATGGACAATTTAGAGGAAAAATAAATTTTTTTGATTTTTTGTCCCTTTTTTCATTATCCACTGATATTACATGTGGAATAACATCTCCTGCCCTTTCAACTTTTACAGTATCTCCAATTCTTATATCTTTTCTAATTATTTCATCTTCATTATGTAATGTTGCATTAGAGACCATTACTCCACCAATATTCACAGTTTTTATTTTTGCAACTGGTGTAAGTGCACCCGTTCTACCTAGTTGTATCTCAATATTTATTATTTCTGATATTGCACTATTTGCAGAAAATTTGTGTGCTATAGCCCATCTTGGTGCGTTCGCCGCAAAACCTAGTCTTATTTGTAAATTAAAACTATTAATTTTGTATACAACTCCATCTATATCAAATGGTATTTCTTTTCTTTTATCTTCTAGCTTTTTATGGTTTGAAATTAAATTTTTAATACCAATTATTTTTTTATTAAATGGGTTTGTTTTAAAATTCCATAATTTTAAATTATTTAGAAAATCTATTTGATTGTCTATTTTCATATTTTTTACATATCCATGTGTATAAGCAATAAACTTAAGTGGAATTTTACTTGTTATCATTGAATTCTTCTGTCTTAAAGATCCAGAAGCAGCATTTCTTGGATTGGCAAACTTTTTATTTATTTTTTTAAAGTCGCTATTTTCAATAAAAACCTCTCCTCTTATATCAATTTCTTCTGGAAAATTTTTGGTTTTTATTAAAAGTGGTATGTCTTTAATTGTTTTTAAATTTTCAGTAATATCCTCTCCCTCTGTTCCATCGCCTCTTGAAAGTCCACTTGTAAACTTTCCATTAATATAGGTCAATGAGGCTGAAACACCATCTATTTTTGGCTCTGCGCTGTATTCAATCATATCTTTATCCTTTAAACTTAAAAAGTTTATGATCTTTTTTTCAAAATTTTTTAGATCATCTTCATTAAAGGCATTACTTAATGATAACATTGGAACTTTATGTTTTATTTTTTTAAAATTCTTTGATGGTTTGAATCCTACTGATTTAGATGGTGATTTATTGTCACGTAAAAAATTATATTTTTTTTCTAAACTAATTATCTTATTTTTTAGTAAATCATATTCTTGATCACTAACTAATGAACTATTTCTGTTGTAATAGTTTTTATTATATCTAGTTATTAATTCAATTTTTTTTAAATAATCTTTTTTTATTGAATCATCTTTCATGTAACTAAAAAAGATTTTTAAACTTAGAAATTACACCTTTCTTTGTTTCCGCTTTATCAGTCTCTTTATCGATCTCTTTTACCTGGTAATTTTTATTAAATATTTTATATGTTTCTTTATACCACTCTCCTGAAAGATAATTATAACCTAATAAAGCAGCATATTTTTTTGACTCATTTTCTAATCCTATATGATGGTATATTTCAACCAACCTATGAATTGCTTCTTCTGCGTATATTGTTGTTTCATAATCATTTAACACGATTTTAAGTCTATTTATGGCGGCTATCCATTTTTTTTTATATATGTAGTGCCTCGCTATATACATTTCTTTAGCGGCCAAAACATCATTAATTAAATCAAGCTTAAACTTAGAATCTAATGAAAAATCTGAACCTGGATATTCGTATATTATAAATTGGTATTTTTCTTTTGCTTGGATTAGTGGCTCAATATCTTTTTTTTCATCTATAATCATTTCATAGTAACAGGTGGCTATTAAAAAGTGTGCGTAAATTCTATTTTTGTCACTTGGGTAAGTTTCTAAATATTTTTCCAAACTCGCAATCGCTTCTATAAAATAATCTTGAAGATAATAAGAATAAGATGCCATAATCGCAGATTTAGGTGCCCAAGATGATTGTGGATATAACATTTCTGACTCAATAAATTTAGTTGCTGCAAAATAAGGATCACCTTTTTTTAAACTCTCCAGGCCCTCCTTGTAAGCTAAAATCATTTCTTGTTTTTGATCTTTTTCTTTGATTACTGAAATTTTTACTTCTTCCTTTGAGCAGGATTGCAAGGCAAGCATGGTAAATATGATTATTAATTTGAATATTAATTTCATTATAAAGCTTATTGTTTATTAAACTATTAAAATTTATGCAATAGATCTTAAAGCGACCTTATTGACAAGGGTATGAGGTAAATTTGTTTCTTTAATTTCTACTAGTGAAAAATTTTCTTTATTTTCAAAAACTTTTCTAAGTAATTGATTTGTTAGTTTATGACCCCCTTGTGAACATTTTATTTTTCCAATAATCTTATAACCGGCAAGATAAAGATCTCCCATACAATCTAAAATTTTATGATTTACAAATTCTTTTTCATTTCTTAGGCCATTCTCATTCAATATCTCATTATTTTTTACAACGATTGCATTATCTAGTTTTCCACCTTTAGCTAATCCCATTTTTTTTAGTTTTTCTATATCTTCATATAGACAAAAGGTTCTGGAGTTATAGATATCTGTTAAGTCAGATTCAAATACTTTAATTGAATTTCTTTGTGTTCCTATAAGGTCGTTTTCATACTTCAGTTCAAAATCAATATCTAAACTAACCATGTTTGGTTCAATGGTTATTATTTTTTTGTCCACACTGAATTCTATTTTTTTTTTCAATCTTAATTATCTTTATAGGTGTAGTACTATTTCGAATTCCTGTTTTTTTTATTGCCTCTACAAATAATTTTGCAGAACCATCTAGAATTGGAACTTCTCGACTATCAATTTCAATCAATGCATTATCTATTCCCAATCCATATAAAGCCCCCATTAAATGTTCCACCGTGGAAATACAAGCTCCATAAGCATTGGATATTGTTGTACAAAAAAGTGCACTGCTAACATTAAAAATATTTGGAATAATAATATTGTTTTCTTTAAGGTCTATTCTTTTAAATACTATTCCAGTGTTTGGTTCAGCTGGTTTAATTGTCAAATTTACCTCTAGACCACTATGAAGACCGATGCCGTTGAAGGTGATATTTTCTATAATAGTTTTTTGATTTAAAATTGACATAATGATCTTATAAATAATTGCCTGAAATTAAGAAAAACAAGAAATGTTACAGGAAAATACTATTTTATCTAAAAAAGTGAAAAAATTTTTCAAAAAAACCTTGTTTTATTTGTTTTTTTGGAACTACTACAACCTCTTGTTTGTTTAACCCTGTTATAAATTTAAAACCTGACTGACAAATATCCTCTGAAGTGTCTTCTAATAAATTTATATCATTTGAAATAGAAATTTTATCTTTAAATTTGTTATTAAGTATTTTTGAGCCTTCACCCATTAATACCATCTTAAATCTATCTTTTGAATATGAATTTAAGTCAATAAATTTTACACATAATTCAATTATCTCTTCAGTTCTAGCAAAAATTACTTTTTGAAGGGTATCTATTGAATTATCCTCATCGTTTAAAAGTTTAAGATTTTGATTAAAATTACATTTTAACTGTTCTGATCTTTCTAAATTTACTTCTAAAATTTGAGAAATATCTTTAGTAATATTATTACCTCCAATTGGCAAAACATCTAGTGAAAGAATTTTATCATCAAAGTAAGATATTACCGATGTTCTGTTAAATCCAATATCAATGAATGATATATATCCATTTAAATTTAGATCATTTTTATAATTAACTGACTTTGCATAACTTGAACAAATTATTTGATCAACTAAAATATTAGATTTTAAAAAAATATTTTTAAAAAAAAGAACTAAGTCATTTGGTAGACAAATAAAAAGTATATCTAAAGATATAAAATCACATTTAATTTCATCAGGTAAATAAGAGTAATCGATACCATCAATTTTATAATTATTAATAATAATATGAGCAATATTATAATTTATATAATACTTTAAAATTTGTTGATTTGCTTCTTGAACCAAGAACTGAATATTTGTTTTTTTTAATTTAGAACCATCAAGCTTTTTAGATATTGAAAAACCAACAGATATCATTTTGGAACTATCTATCATCAAATTTATATTATCAATATATTCATTTGAATCTTTTTCAAGAGAGTCAATGCTCTTTTGAATGTGTAGTTCTAAATTTGATCGATCTGTGAAGAGTTCACTCTCAAAGTAAAAAGCTTTATTGTTGTTATTTGAGTTAAACATACCTGCTCTTACTTTGGAAAAACCACAATCAAAAAAAGTTTTAAAATTCTTGTTACTCATTATTTTAAAATTAAATGATTATTTACTCTTAAGTCAATGAGGTTTTGGTTTGTAAACTCATTATTATTTATAATTTTATAGGCAAGATTCAGTGATTCTAAAAAGTTATCCTGTGGTAATTTAATCAAAATATTATTATTGGTTAGAATATCCCACCTATTAGAGGGAAAAAAATACAATGTTTTAAATTCTGTAAAAGTAAAATTTGATTGTTCTATATTTTTTTTAAAAACTAAGAAGTCTTTAGAAATAAATTTTCCAAATATATCAGGTGATATTTTAATATTTTTTTTATTTTCAATAAGCTTACCATTCGCTCCAACCAATTGATCATTAATAGAGAGTCTTGCAATAAACTTTGTTGGCTTGATACTTATATTGATTGTTGAAGGGTAAATTATTTTAACATTATACTCTTCTATAATGTTATACTTGCTTAAAACACTTTGAATTTCCTCTTTTTTAACTAATAATATATTTCTATAAAATAAACTATTTAACTTATTTGAAATTTCTGAGTTATTAACGCTTGAGAGCCCTTTAATGTTGATTTGATTAATTTTAGAAGGGTAATTCTTTTGATTATTTGAATATTTTCCACTTGTTGTACTTAAAATGAATAAGAGTAACAAATATATTATAATCTTATTTTTTTTATTTATCAATTGAAGCATCTTTTAGAATCCATTCAATTAATTGTATAAAACTAATACCCGCATAGTTAGCAATTTCAGGTACTAATGAAAGTTTAGTCATTCCTGGTTGAGTGTTAATTTCTAATAAATAAAATTTTCCGTCATAAAACTTAAAATCTGATCTTGTAACCCCTTTACAACCAATAAGCTGATGAGCTTTACGAGTAATAGCTGTAATTTTATATAGATTTTTTTTACTAAGATTTACTGGAATTATATGTTTTGTTTTTGCATTAGAATTATATTTTGCCTCATAATCATAAAATTTCCTCTTTGGCTCTAATTCAATTGCACCTAATATTTTTTTACCCATTATAGCCACTTGTATTTCTCTACCTGGAATAAATTCTTCAACCAAAATTTCGTTGTATACTCTTAATGTTTTTAAGTTTTTAATAATATTTTTCTTTGTACAAATATATACATCTACACTTGATCCTTCATTAATTGGTTTTATAACAACAGGAAATTTTAATTTTTTTTCAATAATTTTTATAATATTTATTTGATTTTTTTTATAATTAAATTTAATATATTTTGGAGTTAATATTCTGTTATCAATAAAAATTTTTTTTGAAATTTCTTTATCCATTGCAATGGAAGAAGCAATCACACCCGAGTGAGTATATGGAATTTTTTGAGTTTCTAAAATTGTTTGAATATAACCATCCTCTCCAAATTGTCCGTGTAACGCATTAAAAATTATGTCTGGTTTAAATAGTTTTATATTTTTTAATAAAGTATGATCTGGCTCAGATGTTACAACATTATATTTATTTTTCTTTAATTCTTTAGCTACTTGTTTTCCTGTATCCAAACTTACCAAACGTTCTTTAGATATACCTCCACAAAGCACTAAAACTTTTTTTTTCATAACTATTCCAATATCTTAATTTCTTTTTCTAAAATAATACCTGTTTTTTTTTGAACTGCTTCTTGAACAAATTTTATCAATTTATTCATATCATCAAAACTAGCATTATTTTTGTTTACGAAGAAATTAAAATGTTTATCAGAAATACAGGCATCTCCAAATTTTGTATCTAATGGCACCGATTCTTTTATCAGTTGCCAAACTTTTTTATCAGTTTGACTAATTGGGTTTTTAAATGTACTGCCACTTGTTTTAGTCTTTGTTGGTTGTGAGGCATTCTTTCTATTTTTTAGTTCAAAAACTTCTTTTTTAATTTTGTCTTTATCTTTTTTCTCACCTTTAAAAGATGCACTCAAAAATATTAGATCATTTGATAAATCATTGTTTCTATACTTAAAGGTAACTTTATTTGCTGGTATTGTTAAAACCCTGCCTTCTTTATCAATTGCTTGTATCGAGATTAATATGTCTTTAAATTCCCTATTAAAACAACCAGCATTCATTTTTAACCCACCACCAATAGTTCCAGGTATACATGCTAGAAATTCAAAACCACCTATTTCATTTTCTAGAGCAAAATCTGATAATTTCTTATCAGGACAAGCGCTTCCTGCAACTATTATACCATTGGGTAATATTGAAATATTAGAAAAATTTTTTCCTAATCTAATAACTACTCCATCAAATGTATTATCACTTATAAGTGTATTTGATCCTGCGCCTAAAATATGAATTTTTTCTTTATTTTTAAGTCTTTTTATAAATAACATCAGATCTGGCAAATTATCAGGTCTAAAATAAATTTTAGCTTTACCTCCAATATTAAACCAATTACTCTTTTTTAAATCATAATCAAAATAAATTTTACTACTAATTTCATTCGAAAACTTTTTTAGTTCTTCTATAAGCATTATATTAAATTTGGCAATTCCTTCATCCATGTAGAAATAGTACCCGCTCCCATACCAAGAACTATTTTTTTTCCATAGATAGTATTTTTTATTAATTTTGCTAATTCATATTGGTCATTAACCATAAATAGTTTAACTTTAGAATTTTTAATAATCTCTTTTGCAAAGTTATTATAGTCAAATCCTAATTTTAATTTTTCGCCAGCCGTATAAACTGGACATAAAATTACAGTATCTGCCTTCTTAAATGACAAGCTAAATTCTTTTTTAAGATCTTTTAATCTGGATATTCTGTGTGGCTGGAATACACATATAATTTCTTCTTTTTTATAGGCAGCTCTAACTCCATTTAAGACTTCTTTAATTTCTGTTGGATGATGTGCATAGTCATCATAAAAGCTGGTTTCTCTATGTGTAAAAATTTTATTAAATCTTCTTTGAACACCTTTGAATTCTTTTAATCCACTTTTAATAACATTCTTAGAAATTCCAATTGTTAACGCTACTGCAGCAGCCGCTGTTGAATTTAAAATGTTATGAATTCCAAGAAGAGGTATCTTAATTTTATTAATAACTGTATTTTTTTTTCCTGGTAAACTAATTGCTAAATCGTACTCTGAAAACTCTTTTGCTTGTTTAATATTCTTAATACGAAATTGTGATTTTGAATTTATTCCATATGTATAAAAGTTTTTTATCTTTATTTTTTTTAGTATGTCTTTATTATTTTTATCATCAATACAGATAAATGATTTTCCAAAAGATGGAACTTTATTAATAAATTTTATAAATAAATTCTTAAGATCATTTATTGAGTTATAATAATCCATATGTTCACGATCTATGTTTGTAACAATAGAATATGTTGGTGGAACATGTATAAAGCTACCATCTGACTCATCTGCTTCTAGTATACACCAATCACTCTTTCCAAGCTTTGCAGAATTTTTAATTGCGTTAAGAACTCCACCATTTATGATAGTTGGGTCTAATTTTGTTTTCGAAAAAATTGCAGCTAATAAAGATGTTGTGGTAGTTTTGCCATGAGAACCCGTCACAACAATATTTTTAGTCAAAGAAACTATATTAGCTAACATTTCTCCACGTTTATAAATTGGGAGATGTTTTTTTCTAGCCTCTATTAATTCTGGGTTATTTTTTTTAATAGCAGATGAGATGACTACAATAGTAGCGCTTATTATATTTTTTTTAGTGTGCTTGATATTAACTTTAATTTTATCTTTCTTTAACCTATCAATATTCTTATTAATAAGCACATCACTGCCTTGAACATTAAAGCCCATTCTTTTCATTATGAGCGCAAGACCACTCATGCCAATTCCACCTATTCCTACAAAATGTATGGTTTCAGTTTTTGCTAATTCTATTTTCATTAATAACAGATATAATT
>MDTF01002936.1_pt1 | contig 17714 bp, 12 predicted proteins | sample 811191 | NCBI WGS metagenome assembly MDTF01 (sample SAMN05326649, study PRJNA326480) | marine metagenome | isolation source: seawater | place: Southern Ocean | collected 2011 | reverse complement strand
TTTTTGCTACTCTATCTAGATGATAATTTGAATCTCCAAATGTTCTTTGAGTGACTCTAGTCCTCTTGAGAAAAAAACCAATATCAGAATCATCTGTCATTCCTATTCCACCATGCATTTGCACGGCTTCATTAGTAACTAATTTTGATGTTAATCCTAATTTTGATTTGGCTAAACTCGCAAGTTCAGGTAAATTTTGTTCATCATTGTCAATAGCCTGTAAGGCTTTTAAAACAATAGATTTACACAATTCTATTTCTCCAAACATTATTGCTGATCTGTGTTGTAGAGATTGAAAAGAACCAATTTTTACTCCAAATTGTTCTCTCTCCTTCAAGTATTGCATTGTCATTTCAAATGCTTGTTGAATGTTACCTAACATTTCAGCTGCCAATCCAACACAAGATATATCAAGAGTTTTACTTAAAAGTTTTTGACCGTCATCATCTGATGATAAAAAACTACTCTTAGAAAACTCAACATTACTAAATGAAATATCAGAATAATTTTTAGAGTCCATATGAACTTTGTTGTTGAAAGTAATCCCTTTTGATTTAGAATCTAAAATGATCAACACTAATTTACCAGAAGATTCATTATTAGCTGAAACAATTAAGTAATCTGAAATTGATCCATCAATTACAAACCTCTTTTTGCCATTCAAAATAAACTTCTCATTATTTTTTGAAATAATAGATAAGTTAATATTTGGGTTGTGGTGAGAACTTTCTTCATGAGCCAGTGAACAAAGCTTTTTTCCATTCATTATTTCATCAAAAAGTTTTCTTTTTAAAACTTCATTTTTGGATAAAGAAATTAATGTTGTTGAGACTAATACAGTAGATATTATAGGCGAAACTGTAAGCTTTCTTCCCATTTCTTCTAAAACTTGACCTAGTCCAACATAACCAAAATTAAGTCCATTATATTCCTCAGGGATTGTTAAAGCTGTCCATCCCATTTCAACCATTTCTTTCCATAAATCAACATCAAATTGATTATAATTGTCATCTCTAAGTTCTCTCATATGAGATATTGGAGATTTTAAATCTAACAATTCTTTTGCTGAAGACTTGAGCATGTTTTGCTCTTCATTAATTACAAGTGCCATAATTATTATTTTGGTGGGAGCCCAAGGACTCTTTTTGCTATTATATTTAACTGAACTTCATGCGTTCCTCCTTCAATTGAATGACCTTTTGATCTATTGAAATATCTGGCCTCTCTACCATTATTAGACTCTTCACTAGTCCATTCAGTTGAATTAAATCCATTGACTTCTAATCTTAATTCCTCTTTCTGCATAGCAAGTTCAGTCCCATAGTATTTAAAAAATGAAGATAGTGCACCTGAATTATTTCCTGCTTTGTGTTCGTCTAAAGCTCTTTGAATAGTTAATTCAAAAATTCTTTCATTCATTTCAAGTTTTGCAATCTTTGATCTAATTGAAGCATTTGATAATAATTTATCAGTAACTCCGATAGAATCAATTGCGACTTCACTTAATGCTTTTTTCTTATCTGTATCGCCTATCCCTCCTATCATTTGACGCTCATGGGTCAATAAATACTTGGCAATAGTCCAACCATCATTAAGAGTACCAACTAAATTCTTTTTTGGAACTTTAACAGAATCAAAAAACGTTTCAGCAAATGGTGATTTTCCACTTATTAACTTTATGGGTCTTGTTGATATTCCCTCAGAGTTCATGTCAATAAGTAAAAAACTTATTCCAGTGTGTTTTGATTCAGTACTTGTTCTTACTAAACAAAATATAAAATCTCCTTTATCGCCATAAGATGTCCATACTTTAGATCCATTAACTAAAAAATGATCTCCTTTATCTTCAGCCTTAGTTTGAAGATTTGCTAAATCACTTCCTGCATTAGGTTCACTGTAGCCTTGAACCCATCTTATTTCACCATTGCAAATTTGATTTAAATAATAAATTTTTTGTTCTTCAGAAGCAAACTTTAATAAAGCAGGACCCAACATTGATATACCAAAATTGATATGAGGCTTTCTACATCCCAATCTAGACATTTCCTGATTTAAAATGTTGTTTTGTTTTGGATTCAATCCTCCTCCTCCATATTTAGATTCCCAATAAGGAACAATCCATTTTTTATCAAGCATTCTATTAAACCATATTTCTTGATCGTTAGAACTAAATTTTCCGTTTCTACCTCCCCAATACAATTGATTTGCATCTGTTACAGGCTCTTGCATGGACTTTGGACAGTTTTCTTCTAACCATTTTCTTGTTTCCAACCTGAAACTTGTTAAATCTACCTTAACTTGTGTTTCCATTCCGTTTATTATTTGCCTTTAAAATTAGCTTTTCTTTTTTCTAAAAAAGCAGTTACACCTTCTTTTAAATCTTCACTGTAAAATGCCGCAACTTGTTCTTTAGCTTCAAACTCTATAGTACTCAACAAATCATTATTTAAAGAAAAAATCATGTCTTGTTTTGTAATTCCTATTCCAATAGTTGGTTTTTTTGATAACTCAATAGCCCAACTTTTTGCAACATCTATGATTTCATTTGATTCAACTAATTTATTAGTTAAACCCAGTTTAAAACATTCTTCACCCAATACTCTTTTACCACCTGTAGCAATCTCTAAGGCCTTACTGTAACCAACTTGCCTAGAGAGCAACCAACTAGCGCCTCCGTCAGGTCCTAACCCAATATTAATAAAAGCATACAATAATGCACTTTCTTTACTCATGACTCTAAAATCACAAGCTAAAGCAAAAGCAGCACCAACGCCAGCAGCTGTACCGTTTATTGCTCCTATAATTGGTTTCCTTAGACTTAAAAAATTATTTAAAATTGGTTTATAATTATCAATTATATAATCTCTAGAATCTTCTGGAGATAAAGTTCCCATAGTTGTCAAATCTGCTCCAGAACAAAACCCTTTTCCATTTCCAGTTAAAACTACAGCCCTTATATTATCGTCATTTTTTATAACAGAAAATACATAATTAATTCCTTCAATTAAATCTTGATTAACTGCATTATATCTTTCTGGTCTATTTAAAGTTATGACAGCAATACTTTCAAAAATCTCTAACAAAACTGCTTTGTTTTCCATAATACTAATTTTATTCGTAAGCAATTGCTAAGGTTTCAGCAACACAAACTGGTTTTTCTTGACCATTTAATTCTACAGTAATTCCTAATTTATATTTTGCGCTTCCATCTTTCTTTTCGCACTCTAAAAGAGAAACTCTTCCTCTTACAAATCCACCAGATGGAGTAGCACTAGTAAAACGAACCCTATCTACTCCGTAATTGACCCCCATTTTAACACTCTCTAAATTTAAAGTATCATAAGAAAACCTTGAGGCTAGAGATAATATCATAAAGCCATGTGCAATTGTTGTTTTATACGGTGAATGTTTTTCTGATTTTTCTTTATCTATATGAATCCATTGTTCATCTTGAGTGATTTTAGCAAAAATATTTATATTTTCTTGTGTGATTTCAATCCATTCAGAAACTCCAAGTTCCTTACCAACAGAATTACTCAATTCATCTAAGTTCTTGAAATTAGTTTTATATGCTTCGTTATTATTCATAATTATAATTTTAAATTTTACATTGGCATTGATCCACCATTTGCATGTAGAGTTATTCCACTTACAAATCCTGATTCTTTAGATGCTAAAAATAAATAAGCATGACCCATATCTTCAGGTGTACCAATTCTACCCACAGGAATCATTTTAACTGCACCCTTAATAATTTCTTCAGGCATACTATCGGACATTACAGATTTTACAAAACCTGGTGCTACTGCATTTGCAGTAATTCCGTGTCTACCAACCTCTTTACAAAGTGCTCTTGTAAAACCAGAAATTCCAGCTTTAGTAGCACAATAATTGGTTTGTCCAAATGCACCCGCTGTTCCATTGATTGAAGAAGCTGAAACGATTCTTCCATATCCATTTTCTTTCATATGTGGAACTACAGCTTTTGTTACTACGAATAGGGATTTAAGATTTACATTAATTACTGAATCCCATTCTTCTTCTGACATTTTCAAGAATGATTTGTCTCTGATGATTCCTGCATTATTAATTAAAATCTCAATTTTACCATGCTGTTTAATAATCTCTTCAATAGCATTATCTACAGAGCTTTGATCTGTTACATCAACTTTTTGAAAAAATATTTTTCCACCACTTTGTGTTATTTCATTTACTGTTTCAGTTCCGTCTAAAACATCCCATAACGCTACAGTAGCTCCTTCTCTGCAAAAAACTTCACAGATTCCCTTACCTATCCCACGCGCTCCACCTGTAACAATAGCAACTTGACCTTCTAATCTTTTCATATTATATTTTATTAATTAAACTTTATTATTTCTTTATTATGCTAAATTAAATAACTTCAAAAAGACCTGCAGCTCCCATTCCTCCACCAACACACATTGTTGAAACTACATATTTAGCGCCTCTTCTTTTACCTTCAATTAGTGCATGACCAACCATTCTTGATCCACTCATTCCATAAGGATGTCCTATTGAAATAGAACCTCCATTCACATTTAAAATTTCATTAGGAATTCCAAGTACATCTCTGCAATAAATCACTTGAACAGCAAATGCTTCATTAAGCTCCCAGAGTCCGATGTCACTCATTTTAAGACCATTTTGCTTTAACAATTTAGGAACAGCGTAAATTGGTCCAATACCCATTTCATCAGGTTCACAACCTGCTACAGCTATTCCTCTGTAAATTCCAAGTGGTGTAACATTATGCTTTGCAGCAACACTTGATTCCATCAAAACACACGCGGATGCTCCATCTGAAAACTGACTGGCATTTCCAGCAGTAATTGATCCTCCTTCAACAACTGGATTAAGTGAACTTAATCCTTCAATAGTTGTATTAGGTCTATTGCACTCGTCTTTTGATGTAGTCTTTTCAACAAATGAAATCTCTTTAGTTATCTTATCCATAACTCCCATAGTTGTTGTAACGGAAATAATTTCATCATCAAATCTTCCTTCTTCCTGTCCTTTTGCAGTTCTTAACTGACTTTGAAGAGAATATACATCTTGAGATTCTCTTGAAATATTATATCTATTAGCTACTACTTCAGCAGTTTTAAGCATTGGCATATATATATGTTTGTGTTTTGCTATTAAGTTTTTATCAACCCACCTATCCAAATTCATTTTTTCAGTTTGAACCAAACTAATTGAATCTAAACCGCCTCCAACAGCCACATCCATTCCGTCGCTTATAATTTGTTTTGCAGCAGTGGCAATAGCCATCATTCCAGATGAACATTGTCTGTCTAATGTCATACCACTAACAGTTACTGGAAGACCTGCAGCTAATGCAGCATTTCTAGCAACATTACAATGTTGTGTTCCTTGTTGCAAAGCTGCACCCATTATAACATCATCAACTTTTTCTGGATCAACTCCTGATCTTTTAACTGCTTCTTTAATTGCCCAGCCAGCCATAGTTGGAGCGGTAGTATTATTAAATGTTCCTCTGTAAGATTTTGTCAAAGGAGTTCTTGCTGTTGAAACGATTAATGCATCTCTCATATCTATATTTTTAATATTAATTTACCTTTTTTGTCTCCGTTAAATAATTTTTTAAAAACTTCATAAAAGTTTTCTATTCCTTCGTAAATATCCTCTTTTGATTTTAAAGTACCATCTAAAATCCATTGAGACATTTCTTTAGTTGCAGTAGGATAATTTTTAGCATAATCAAAAACAACCATTCCTTTCATTGATGCTCTGTTAACAAGCAAAGACAAATAATTATCTGGTCCTTTGGCTGATATTTCGTTGTATTGCGAAATCGCTCCACAAACTACAATTCGAGCTCCCATTCTTAAAAAAACAAGAGCAGCATCTAAAATCTCACCACCTACATTATCAAAATAAACGTCAATTCCGTCGGGGCACTCTCTTTTAATTCCTCTTTTAACACTTTCATTTTTATAGTCAATACAACCATCAAAACCCAGCTCATTAATAACATAATCACACTTATCCTTACCACCAGCAATACCAACAACCTTGCAGCCTTTAATTTTTGCAATTTGACCAACGATACTTCCAACCGCACCAGCTGCTGCTGATACAAGAACGGTATCACCTTCTTTTATTTTTCCAACTTCAAGAATACCGAAATATGCAGTCATTCCTGGCATTCCTAATGTTCCAATAAAAGTTGGTAATGGAATTTTAGAGCTTGGAACTTTAAAATATCCTTTACCATCAGAAGTTGAATATTCTTGAACTCCACCCCATCCTGAAAGAACATCACCTTTTTTAAAATTTAGGTTTTTAGATTCAATAACTTCACTTATTGTACCCGCTCTCATTACTTCACCAATCTGAACTGGTGGAATGTAGGATCTTGTTTCATTTAACCAACCTCTCATTGCTGGATCAAATGAAACATATAAATTTTTCAAAAGAATTTCTCCATCATTTATTTCTCTGACATCTTCAGTTTCATGAACCCATGTGTCTTTAGAGGGGAAACCTGAGGGACGAGATGACAATTTAACAACTTTATTTTTTAACATTATTATGAGTTTTATTAATTCATGTAAAATATAATATGTGAATTAGTATTGAAATACTAAAATATAAAAAAATACTATGCAAGCATAATATGCTCAAAAATAAAATTATTATTTCCAGTTAGGATTTCTTTTCTCTTTAAAAGCAGCTATACCTTCTTTTGCATCATTAGATTTTAAAACTAAATCTAACATTTGTGATAAATATTCATGATTTGATTCACTGGAGATAATATTATCCATTGCTTCTAGTCCATGTTTTATTGCAAAAGGAGAATTACTCGTTACCTCTTTTAACCATTTTGAAACATCAGATTCAATATTAGCTTTATCTACTATTTTAGAAATCAATCCCCACGAATAAGCAGTTTTAACATCCAAGTTATAGCCTCTAATACACCAATCAATAACATTTCTAATAGACATAACTTTCGATAAAGATTCCATTACCTGCATAGGGAAAATTCCTCTTTTAACCTCAGGAAGACCCAATTTTAGACCATCAATTGATAATACATAATTACAACCTGCTATTAACAAAAAACCACCAGCATAAACATCACCTTCTAATTGACATATTTTTGGTTTGTATAACTTATTAAATAGTTCTCCTATTAATATTTTTGAATTAGCTTTTGGAACTGTTGAATTATTTTTTTCTAAATCACCTGATACAGCTTTTAAATCCAATCCAGAACAAAACACATCTCCATTTGACTTAATCAACAGAGCTCTAATATTATCATTAATTGAAACATATTGAAAGGCAAATGCTATTTCATTAATCATTTGAGGATTTAAAGCGTTTTTCTTTTTAGGACGATTTAATGTTAAAGTAAAAACGTGATTTGACTCCTCGAATTCTATAAAATCAAAATCGTATGACTTTATATTTTTAACATCGTTTTCATTAAAATATTTCATAATAAATATTTACATTCTAAATACGCCAAATGAACTAGACCCCTTTATTTCAGTACTATAAACAGTAGCCAAAGCCAAGGATAAATATTTTCTAGTATCAGTTGGATCAATAACTCCATCATCCCAAACCTCAGATGTAGTGTGCCAAACACTTGCTTTCTGATCAGCCTGTTCAGCTAGTTTTTTCTTTTCTATTTTAAGCTTCTCTTCATCTATTACTTTATTTAATGAAGACGCCGAATTTCTTTTAATAATTTCCATTACACCTGACAACTGATCCGCTCCCATAACACCAGATTTTGCATTGGGATAAGAAAATAGAAATCGAGGTTCAAAAGATCTACCACACATAGCATAATTTCCTGCACCATAAGAATTCCCAACCTGAAGACTAATATGCGGAACTGTACTTCCTGAAACAGCATGTATTAATTGAGAACCTACGTTAATCATACCGTTTTGTTCATACTTTTTTCCTACCATAAAACCGGTTGTATTATGTATAAATAGTATGGGGATATTTGATTTATTAGCCAATTGTATAAAATGTGTCGATTTTCTTGCAGACTCAAGAAAAATCACTCCATTGTTTGCAATAATTCCAACAGGATAACCGTCTATTTTAGTCCAACAACAAAACATTGTTCTCCCATAATTTTCTTTAAATTCAATAAATTCTGATCCATCTACAAATCTTTTAACAAGATCTCTAATATCAAAAGGTTTTTTTAAATGTGAAGGAATAATTCCTAAAATCTCTTTTTTATCAAATTTTGGAACAATTGAATCGCTTTCAAATTTATTTTGAGTTGGTTTCTTAATGTTTTTAATTAATTTTTTTGTTATTTCAATAGCATCCTTTTCATTTTTAGCCAAAAAGTCTGAAACGCCAGAAATACTACTGTGCATTTGAGCTCCTCCTAATTCCTCATCGTTGGCATCTTCATTTGTTGCCATTTTAACAAGCGGAGGACCAGCTAAAAATACTTTAGCCGTATTCTTTTGAAAAATTGAATAATCAGACATTCCGGGAACATAAGCCCCGCCAGCAGTTGCATTACCAAAAACAACAGAAATTGTTGGTATTCCCTCTTTTGATCTTTTAGACATCTCAAAGAAAAACTTACCGTAATTATTAAAAACTCTGTCTTGATCAGGAAGATTAGCTCCGCCGCTTTCAACTAAATTAATAGTTAGTAATTTATTTTCTTTGGCTATCTGAGATAATCTTAAGTTTTTTAAACTTGTAGCATAATCAACTGCACCAGCTTTTCTAGTTGACACGTTGGCATTAATTAAACAAAGAACATTTGAAACATAACCTAACACAACAACGGTTGTTCCTCCAGCACCAAAACCATTTTCATGTTTTAAACCAGCAAGAGGCATTAATTCTATGTGAGGTTTTTTCTTATCAAGTAATAAATCTATTTTTTCTCTAGCAAGTAATTTTTTTCTAGTTCTTGTTCTTTTTATTTGAGCTGCACTTCCTTCCTGTTTTGACAACTTATAATAAGAGTTTAGTTCACTCAATAATTTCTTCATTGAAATTTCGTTTTCAATGAAACCAGAACTCAATACATCCACCGTTGGTTTTCTAACTTTCATTTAAAAATCATTTAATTTATATATATAAATATAAAGTTGATTAAATGTAAAATTAATGAAAAATATGTTGCCCGTTAGTTTATGGATACATAAAACAAATTTTAGCGATCTGAGAAAAATTTTCATTTAGTTATATCTTAAACATATATTTACAATTCATGAGAGTAGATTCTAAAACAAAATTTTTTTATGGAATGGGCTTTATTTCGGTTGGAATTAAAGATATTTTGTATGCTGTTTTTGTTTTTTTTTACTTTAGTCAAATTCTTGGACTGGATCAAATATATACTGGAACTGCTACTCTAATCGCTCTTTTATTTGATGCTGTTTCTGATCCAATAATTGGAACAATTTCAGATAATTATAAGTCAAAAAAATATGGCAGAAGACATCCATTTATGGCAATATCAGCCGTTCCTCTTGGAATTTCAACTTATCTTCTTTTTAAACCTTTTGATGACTTAGGTCAATTTGAATTGTTTCTATGGATGACTTTTTTTTCAATTTTGATTAGATTTTTTTTATCTCTTTTTTTGGTTCCTGGGATGTCGCTAGGTGCTGAACTTAGTTCAGACTATAACGAAAGAACTGTTATAACAAGCTACAGAATAATGTTTGCAACGTTAGTCTCTCCGATCGTATCATTTATTGGGTTAGTTTATTTTTTTGTTCCTGAAAAAGGAATGTCCACAGGATTATTGAATGTCAATGCTTATCCAAAGTTTGCCATGTTCTGTGCAATAATTATGATATTAACCATTTTAATAAGTGTTTATGGAACAAAACATACAATTCCAAAGCTTCCGAAAATTCGCAAGAAAGAATCGTTAAAATCATTGTTTAAAAACATTAAAACAGCTTCTAAAATGAAGTCTTTCAAATCTTTAGTTCTATTTACAATGATGATATATGTTGCATTGGGAATTGGAAATTCTTTGATAACTTATTTTCTTTCTTTCTTTTTTGAGCTTAATCAAAATGAAGTAGCAATAATCATTTTTTCTGGTGCAATAGGAGGTGTAATTTCTTTATTTGCTGCACCTAAAATCGGTGAAAAATTTGATAAAAAAACTGGAGTTATCATAAGTACATTTCTTTTTGGCTTATTTATGGCCAGCCCATTTAATCTGAGAATATTTGGATTTTTTCCAGAGAATGGTGATCCACTACTGTTAGGAACCTATTTTTTGTTTACTACAATTGCTTACACATTTTTATGGACCTCAATGAGTTTAGTAAATTCCATGATGGCAGATGTAGTTGACGAATACGAATCGATAACTAATCAAAGACATGAAGGTTTGTTTTTTTCAACTATGTCATTGGCTTACAAATTAACAGTTGGTTTAGGTTATTTCTTTGCGGGTATCCTATTAAAACTAATTTCATTCCCTACTCAAACTAAAATTGAAAATATTCCAAGTGAAATTATATCAAAACTTGGTTTAATTGGGGGGCCACTTTTAATGATAATTTATTTTTTATCCATTTTTTTTATTTTAAAATATCCAATTAATAAACAGAGATACTTAGAAATAAGAAAAAAAATAAAATAGTTTTTTTAATAAAGTCGATTATATAGTTTAATATTTAATTATAAATGGGTTTTAACAAAAAAACCTTATTTTCAATAAATTATTATAACAAAACAAAAATAATATGAACAACGAATTATTTGACTTTCCTTTTTATAAATGGGAAAAAGAATTAGCAGATAAGCCTTTTTTAAAACAACCATTTGGAAACTTATGGGAAACTTACACTTGGAATGAGGTTGGTTTAATGGCAAGAAAATTATCGACTGGTTTAAAAAGTTTAGGACTAGAAAAAGACAGCCATATTGGATTGGTTTCTAAAAATTGTAGAGAATGGATTATTGCAGATATAGCAATTTCTATGGCAGGTTATATCTCTGTTCCTTTTTTCCCAACCCTTAATTCCAAAGAAATTAAAAATCTTTTAACTTTTGGAGATGTCAAAGCTTTGTTTGTTGGAAAATTAGAAAATTGGGAAGAAATGAAAAAAGGTGTTGATTTGGAAATGCCTATTGTAGCTTTTCCTCAGTACAAAGATCATTCAAAAGTTGAGGTTGGTCATCAGTGGCATGAATTTATTAATAAATTTGATGCTCAAACTGAGGATTTCAGACCTAACCTTAAAGATATATGGACTGTGATCTTTACATCCGGAACTACAGGAGATCCTAAAGGAGTTGTATTAACTTATGAAGCCCTTTTTAATACAAAAAAAATAACTGAAGATGGAAATCCTTTAAAAGTTGACTTAAAGGGTAATAACAGTTTCATTTCTTATATGCCACTAAATCATATTTTTGAGAGAGTTGTTATCGAACATGTTGCTTTTAGATATGGAGGAACTCTTTCCTTTGTAGAATCATTAGAAACATTTGCTCAAAATATAAATGACACTCAACCTACAGCTTTTCAAGGAGTTCCAAGAATTTACATGAAATTTCAAGAAAAAATTCTAATGAAAATGCCTCAAGAAAAGCTGAACAAGTTGCTAAAGATCCCTATTGTTTCTTGGATTATAAAAAGGAAACTAAAAGGTGCTTTAGGAATGTCCAAAGCGAAAGCCCTAGTTACAGGTGCTGCAGCGATGCCACTAGAATTATTAGACTGGTATAGAAGTATTGGTATTTTCATTACTAACGGATATGGGATGACTGAAAACTGTGCTACATGTACAAACTTAGATCCCTATCAGCCACTAGGAAGAGGGTCAGTTGGAAGACCCACACCTGGCGTTGACTTAAAAATAAGTGATCAAGGTGAAATTTTAATGAAAGGACCTTTCATATTGAGTTGTTATTATAAAAATGAAGAAGTGACTAATGAAACTTTAAAAGATGGATGGTTACACACTGGAGACAAAGGTCATATTGATGATGATGGATTTTTATTCATAACTGGAAGAATTAAGGACATGTTTAAAACTTCAAAGGGAGAATATATTGAGCCTGGTGTTTTGGAAGCTTATTTTGGTAATGTTTCAGAATTTTCTCAATTATGTGTAGTTGGTCTAAATTGCGATCAACCTCTTCTTCTAGCTGTACCTACTGAAATTGCAAAAAATAATAAAGAAGCTACAAATTCTAAAATTTCTAAGATTTTAGAGAAAGTGAACAGTAATTTAGATAATTATAAAAAAATGTCCAAAATTATTTTTGTTCAAGAAGACTGGCTCCCTGAAAATGGAATGACAACTCCGACTTTAAAAATTAAAAGATCAAAAATTGATGAAAAATTTTCAAATCAATATTTGAATTGGCTTAAAAAAGAAGATGATGTTATTTGGGAATAGTTTAACATGATTTTTTTAATAATTGCCTCAAGTATCTTATTAGGCTTTTACATTAATTCTTCAATAAAAGATAATTTAATTGATTCTTATGTTGATAAATTAATTTCTATTGCAAAGTCAAAAAAAATTCCAAACTTTATTTCAAAAAAGACTGGTTATGCAAAAAATATTGATGTTAAAATATTTTACGAAGACCTATGTAATGTTGAAAATCCAAAAGGAACAGTACTTCTTATAAATGGAGCAGCTGAGACCATGATTCAATGGCCAGAGCAAATGATTAGATCTGTTCTTAAAAACGGATTTAGATTAATAAGATTTGACAACAGAGGATTAGGAAAATCAGATTGGATAAAAGATTGGTCAAAATCCAATTCTTATAATCTTGAAGAAATGGCAAGAGACGCTTTAGCTGTAACTAGTCATTTGATGATTAAAAAGTTTCATATTATAGGATATTCAACAGGTGGAATGATTGCACAAATAATAGCTATAAATCATCCTGAAAAAATTTTAACCATGACTAACTTAATGTCTACCGGATTTCTTTTAGATCCTGAAGCAGAGAAACCAGATTCTAAAAGATTAAATCAACTAAGAAAACTAATTTTTTCTTATAGAAATAAAGAAAGAAACATCGATAAAGTATTAAAATTTCATTTCAAACTAGATCATTTATTTGTAGGTTCTGATAATTATATTTTAGATTATGTAAAACAAATTCAAAAAACTTTATATGAAATTAAATTTAGAAATGGTTTTAATAAAAAAGCGTTCGATCAACATAGATACGCAATAAAAAAATCAGGATCAAGATACAGAATGCTAAAAACTATTAGCTCACCTACTCTGATAATACACGGTTCAGATGACACACTAATTAGACCAAGTCATTCAAAAAAAATAGCTGATTTAATACATGGTTCTAAACTTGTAATTATCAAGGGAATGGGACATGATTTTAATAAAAATTTTAATAATCGAATAAATAGTATTATTTTGCCACATATATTAGAATATTCGTAATATTAATAACTTAAACTAATTGAATTAACAATAATCAAACAAAACAATTATGAAATTTAAATTTTATTTACCAAGTTTAGTTTTTATGCTTGCCACTTTTATGATGGTAAACGCTCAATCTAAAACTGTAAAAGGAAAAATTACTGATGGTGTAGAAGCTCTTTATGGAGTTAATGTAATTATTCAAGGAACAACGACTGGTGTAATTAGTGATGACAACGGAAATTTTGTCATTTCATCTGAAAATGATTTTCCTTGGACTTTAGAGATTAGCTCTTTAGGTTTTGAAGGACAAACTGTTCAAGTTAAATCTGAAAATCAAATTATCTCGTTATCATTAACAACTGGACAAGCTCTTGATGAAGTTATTATTTCTGGCTCTAGAAAAGCTGAAAAAGCTATTAATGCAGCCTCAGCCATTCAAATTATTGGAGCAAAAGAAATAGAAAACAAGTCTGCTTTCAATTCCATTGTACTCTTAGATGATATGCTAGGTGTTCAAATTGATAAGCATGGCGCTAACAGAACTGGTATCGCTTTAAGAGATAATGTAGATTTATTTACTACTTCTACCTTGGTGATGTTAGATTACAGAGCTTTAAATGTAACTGGAATAAATTTCTTTGATGCAGATGTAAGTAACTTAAGTAACATCGATCTAGAAAGAGTTGAAGTTGTAATGGGACCAGCGTCTGCGCTATATGGTCCTGGTGTTGGAGCCGGTGTTGTTCATTATTTAAGTAAAGATCCTTTTAAGCACCCTGGAACAACTATTAGTCTTCAAGCAGGTGGATTTAATAAAGGAGGAAGTTTTGATATGAATATGTACAAAATGGACTTCAGACATGCTGTTAGTAATGATGATAATACATTTGGTTACAAATTCAACCTAAAATATGGAGAAAATGAAGATTTTGATTTAGCTGAATCTACAACATCTACATTTATTAATGAAATAAAAGATGCAGCTACTGGAAGAGTTGTAAGAACAATTGACGGATGGCAAGAAAGAAATTCACAAAGAGGTGCTGACGCAACTGTTTATTTCAGACCTTCAAATAATCTTTCAATAACAACAGTAGCAGGAATAAATGAAGTTGCAGCTAATATATTAATCAATGCAACTGGAGAAACTAGAGCTCAACAAAGAACTGGATTTATCCAAACTAGAATTCAATCTGGGAATTTATTTATGCAGTATAACTATTCTGACACTTCTAATCCAAGTGAGGATAAGTATAGAGGATTTAATTACAGAACTGGTGTAACGTCTGGTGTTGAAAGCAAACAATCTCAATTACAACTTCAGTATGAATTAGCTTTCGATGCTATTAATACAGATATGTCTATTGGAATTGAAAATAAAAGTGCAAAATTTAATACTGATACTGGCACGTTCGGAAGATATGAAGACAATGACGACTACAATGTTTATGGAGCTTATTTTTCTACAAAAACAAAACTTTCTGAAAAGTTTAACTTACAACTTGCTGGAAGATATGATAAATACCCACAAATAGGAGAATCTTCTTTTGCACCAAGAGCTGCACTTGTTTTTAAACCAAATAACAGAGAAAGTTTCAGGTTGACATTTAACAAAGCATTTATAGCTCCTACTGCTTTAAATTTTTATGTTGATTTAGCCGTACAAAAAATTCCAGGAGGTTATGGAAATGTCTGGATTTACGGAAACAAAGAAGGTCAAACATTTAATAACCCACAAACATCATGGTTACTGCCAGGTATTCCTTCAAATCCAGGAGTTGGAATGGATATAGCAACGGCTTACTTTGTAGCTACAGGATCTGTTGCTCCTCTTTTAGCAGGAACACCTTTGCAAGCGTTTATTCCTTTTATAACCTCTCAGAACACATTAGCAGGAATTGCAGGTCTTGGAGCATTTTCTCAAGGAGCTATGTTTGATTTAAGTGGAAACCCTTTTGGACCACTTGAAGATGGAGATACTGCTACACTTGGAAAAGAAACTCATTATGAGATTGGATACAAAGGAATGATTTCTGATAATACAACATTAAGTATTAATATTTACAATTCTACAAAAGAAAACTTTGTTGCTATTGAACAATTAAGTCCACTCGTTGCTCTACCTAATTTAGCAGCTGATTTAGGTGGTGCTGTGAATTCTTATTTCACTAGTGCATTTACTCCAGTGTATGGACCATTATATGGACCTTATTATGCTACATTGTTATCTAACGCTTATGCTGCAGTTGGTCAAGGTATTGCGAATTTCGGAACAATTGGTGTAGTTGAAACTGATCAAGCACCTGATAATGGTGAACCTAATGTAATGCTTGGATATAGAAATTATGGAAAAGTTAACTACTGGGGGTTTGAAGGAGGATTAAAATGGAGAGCTACAGATGATTTAACATTATATGGAAATTATTCAGTTGTTAGTCAAACTGTATTTGAAAAGGAAGATTTAGGATCAATAAATGAGACAGGATCATGGCACTTAAATCACTCTAAGCAAAGAGTTAAAGCTGGATTGGCTTATGATAATGGTAGAAAGTGGAATTTAGGAGTTGGATACAAGTATGACGGTGGTTTCGAAGCAAGTATGGGTAACTTCTACTCTGGTACTGTTGAAAGCAGAAATATTGTTGATGCTAACTTGGGTTACGATTTAAATACTAAAACAAAACTTAGTATGAATATTATTAACCTTATGGACGAAGTTTACAGTATGCTTCCAAATATGCCATTACTTGGAAGACAAGTTATGTTCTCATTAAAACGTGACTTTTAAAAAAAAACATTAAATTATTACAAAAAAGAGCAATAGAAATATTGCTCTTTTTTTTTTATAAATTTTAACACTTAAATTTAAAAGAGCATAGTAACAGGTCTTAATGAAAAACAATAAACAGAAATTTGTTGATGTAATAATAATTGGAGCAGGAATTTCAGGAATTGGAGCAGCTTGCCATTTAAAACAAAATTGTTCTAAAAAATCATTTTTAATTTTAGAAGGAAGAAATAAAATGGGAGGAACATGGGATTTATTTAAATATCCAGGCATTAGATCAGATTCTGATATGCATACTTTTGCTTATAAATTTAGACCATGGACCTTTGATAATACAATTTCTGATGGAAAAACCATATTAAGATATTTAAATGATACTATTTTAGAATTCAATTTAGAAAATAATATTAAATACAATAATTGGATTGATGAAATTAATTGGGACTCATCAATAAACAAATGGACAGTATTTGGATTTGACAAAGAAAAAAATAAGAAAATACAATATAGTTGTAACTACTTGATGTCTTGTACTGGATACTATGATTTTAATGAAGGACATACTCCAAATTTCAAAGGTCTTGAGAATTTCAAGGGTAAATTTATTCATCCTCAAAAATGGACTGATGATATTGATTATTCAAATAAGGATGTGATTGTTATTGGAAGTGGTGCTACTGCTATTACTCTAGTACCATCACTTTCAAAAAAAGCAAAACACGTGACAATGCTTCAAAGATCTCCAACTTATTTGATGAATGTTTCTAAAAAAGATAAATTTGTAAATATTTTATTCCGTTTTATTCCATCAAAAATTGCTCATTTCATTTCTAGATGGAAATATATTTTACGACAAATCTATTTTTACCAAATCTCAAAGCGGAAACCAAAAGAAGTTAAAGCTTTTATTAAAAATGAAATTAAAAAAAATCTTACAAAAGATTTTGACATAGAAACACATTTTAATCCAAAATATGATCCTTGGGATGAAAGAGTTTGTGTTGTTGTTGACAATGATTTATTTAGTTCAATTAATCAAGGTAAGTGCACTGTGTTAACTGATCAAATAAAATCTTTTAACAAAAATGGTATTCTATTAGAGTCAGGAAAAGAATTGAAAGCAGATCTTGTGATTTCTGCAACTGGATTAAAGTTAAAATTCATGGGAGGAATTAAAATTAAAATTGATAATCAAATAATAGACCCATCTAAATTAGTAAGCTATAAAGGGATGATGTTACAGGATATTCCTAACGCAACTGTTGTTTTTGGATACACAAACGCTTCATGGACGTTAAAAATTGATTTAGTCTGCGAATATTTTTGTAGAATTTTAAATCATATGGATAAAAATGGATTAAAATCATTTGTTCCTAAAATAAAAGAGAATGATTTAGAAACAGAGTCTAGCATAGGATTAAAATCTGGATACGTAGAAAGAGCTCTAAAAATTCTTCCAAAACAAGGAAAAAAATATCCATGGAAATTAA
>MDTF01005027.1_pt1 | contig 17723 bp, 18 predicted proteins | sample 811191 | NCBI WGS metagenome assembly MDTF01 (sample SAMN05326649, study PRJNA326480) | marine metagenome | isolation source: seawater | place: Southern Ocean | collected 2011 | reverse complement strand
ATTTTGGCCTTTTTTATAGCTTTGAATGATGTTTCCTGAGACTGGACGTACGAAGAGTGCATCTATATTAGAGGCCGCGGTAGTCACTCCGGTATCGGCAATAGGGCCGCTAGTGTTTATTGATGTAGCGGTTTTGGGTTGTAAGTCTACCTGCGGTTGCGGTCTTGTACTGCTTGGCGGTGTGGGAGTTTGGCTACCTTGCCCTGCGTTGATGTTTGTCGCAGCGTTGCCTGTGACAGGTATTAATAAATACTGTCCAGGCCGCAGATTCATTTCGGTATCAAGACCATTCCAGTCAGCAAGACTATCTGCAGACATGTTGTATAACCGTGCAATAGTGAAAGCAGTCTCGCCAGTGATAACCTGATGTCGTTTTGGTTCAATGCTGGTAAGCTGGTTGGCGGGGCTAGGATCATCAAACAATTCTTTTATATCAACAACCTTTGGTGTTAAAGGTTTACCAGTGGCATCGCTCGCCACGACGCTTGGGGGTAGCACAATAATCTCACCATGGCGTAAAACAGCCTCTTGTGAGATTCCGTTGTAACTTCCTAGAACCTCTGAATCTGCATTGATGCGTTCAGCTAAATCACCAATTCGATCCCCATTTTTTGCCACAACCACTTGGTAGTTTGGAAAAGTGATGACACCTCGTATATCTGGGTCTGGGCGGTTGGCCACAGCATTATTTGCGGCTGAAGATGTATCCAAGTGGCCACCGAGTTGATCACGCATATCAAAATCAAAGTCGCCTGAACAACCAATCAGACCAATAAATGCCACTAGATGCATTAGTAGAATCTTTTTGAAATTATATTTCATTTGGCTCTCACCTAACCTTTTTTTGACTTATAAATTATAATAGCCACTTTTAGAAACCGTCCTCACCCAGACCTTCTAACAGTGGTACAAATCGTACGGACCTTAATTCGTGATATGTTAAACCATCTTCAGTTTTTAGAATTTTAACCAAGGTCTGTACTTTATCCGACTGCCCAACTGGTAGTACCATAATACCGCCTACGCGCAATTGTTCCAACAGTGGACCAGGAGGATCTTCACTCGCGGCAGTTAACAAAATTTTGTCAAAGGGAGCTTGCTCTGGCAGGCCATGGCTTCCATCGGCACAAAATACAGTGATGTTGGTTATATCTTCTACTTCGAAAAGACCGCGTGCGGCGCGAACCAATTGGCTATGACGATCCACGGTGTAGACCCGCCGAGCTAATTGGCCGAGTATGGCGGCTTGATAGCCGGACCCGGTGCCTATTTCTAAAACCTTATCACGAGGTCGTACGTCTAGTGCTTCAGTCATCAAGGCCACGATTGACGGCTGCGAAATTGTTTGACCACATGCAATTGGTAGAGGCGTGTCGTCATAGGCTCTTTCTTCGAATGTACCCCGAATATATTTTCTGCGGTCCACGTGTTCCATGGCATTAAGTACACGTTTGTTTGTCACACCACGTGAGCGTAACGAAAATAGAAATTGCATTTTGCGTTCGGCTTCGCTGATCATAAATTAGCCCAATGTATGGGCCAAGTGGCCCAGTTGATCATACGCTGTTAAATTTGCGCGCATAGGTGTAATTGATACATACCCCGCCAGATTGACTGCGGCGTCAGTACCATTTTGAGTTGGGACCTGTTGTGGTCTACCGTGCATGAATAAGAATTTTCGGCCGTTGGGCGAAGTGGTGGCGCTAGCACTGAAAGCACCATCGCCACGATAGCCTTGGGCTACGGACTTCATCCCCAACACACCCATTGAGGGGACTGGTGGGAAGTTGATATTGTAAAATAACGCGTAACCATTTGCGCGAGCAAAGCCGGCTTTGAGGCATGCTTGAACAGCCGCAACGCCATGGGCACTGCTTGCCTCAAAACTATCTTTTAATTCAGAATTTTCAGGCCCATAAAACTGTGACATGGCAATTGCAGGAATGCCGGCCAAAGCCGCCTCCATTGCAGCGCCAATTGTTCCGGAATATACCGTATTTTCTGCAGAGTTGTTACCTTTGTTGACGCCTGAGAGGACCAAGTCCGGCTGAAATGGCATCAGCTCGTTTAATCCTGCGAGAACGCAATCTGCGGGTGATCCTTCAACAGCGAACCTGCGTGGCCCATATTGATGTATTAAAACTGGCTTGCTGTAGGAAATACAATGGCCCACGCCTGATTGCTCTGATTGCGGCGCGACGGTCCAAACCTCACCTCTTGGCCCGGCCAATTGGCTAGCCAAGCCACAAAGCACCTCAAGCCCAGGCGCCATAATTCCATCGTCATTTGTTATAAGTATATGCATACGCCTTGGTTAGAAGGTTGCAGTCGGGCGGGCAAGCCTCCATGTACATTACATTAGGATAATTATTGGTATGAGCGCTTAATACTGCAGTTAATAAGATTTATATAATTCCCAGCGTTACAATTATTTTGTCTGCTTCGATGTCACAAGTCGACAGCGCATCGCTGTCTTCGCCAGGAAAAAAGCGCGCGCGTGTCGCTGTCGGCATTGGGGTAGGTGTCACAATACGTACCTTTGGCCCAATATTTATAGTTTCTGCCTGCCAGCTTCGAGCCAAAGCAATTTGTGCAGATTTAGTTGCGCCGTAGCTACCAAAAAATTTTAAACCTGCACAGGCATCATCCATAAAAACAGCTGTGCCGGCGTGGCCCAACAATGGCGCCACGTTTGGGATCAGCATACCAGTCGTCGTAATGTTAAGTTTTACAGATTTTTCCCAATCACGTGCATCAATAAAATTTGCAGGTGAAAGTGGCGCCGCGTAAATGGCGCAATGTGCCCAAAGCAGTAAGCCGCCCCAGCGGTCATGGATTGAGCTGCAAAGATGGCGTACAGCATTTACGTCGGTGAGGTCTAGTGGCGCCAGTGTCACTTGTCCACCAATGGCCTGAATGAGATCATCCAGCTCCTCCAAGCCACCGGTAGTTTTTGCAACTGCAATGATGTGGAATTTTCGCGCCAGTTTGCGCGCTAGTGCAGCACCCAATCCGCGTGATGCGCCGGTGATGAGAATTGGATATGTCATAAGCCGCGTCATGGGCGCAAAACCCTTGGGGGTCAAGGGGTGAGGGCTTGCCAAAAGCGGTAGACGGTGATGATCTTCTGATATGGAATATACAATTGACCCGCAAAAGTTTTATCATGACCCTTACCCTGATTTAGCTACAATCCAGAGTATGGCGCCTGTGGTCTATGTGCCGCAGCTGGGCGCCGCGCTGATGACTCGCCGATCTGATATCTTTAAACAAGAAAAACGGGTGGATTTGTTTTCCTCCTCCCAACCTGATGGTTTGATGGTCCAATTAATGGGTGAAAATTTGATGCGAAAAGATGGAGTTGAGCATCAAGAGGCACGTAGAAAAATTTTTCCTAGCCTAAGCCCTCGAACTGTGATGCAGGTCTGGAGGTCTGAGTTTGAGCGTTCCACACGAGCCGTAATTGAAGGATTAAAGAAAAAACAAGTATTTGACTTGGTCCGTGATTTTGCCATGCCTGTGTCGGGCGCAGCTTTAGTGGCGATTACAGGTCTACGCCAAATGACACCGGTGCAGATGGATCAGGTAAGCCAAGCAATGATTGATGGTTGCTCAAACTACCTAGACACGCCGAGCGTGACGCAGGCATGTGGTGTTGCAACTGCGGATATTGATGCTCATATCGCACTGATGGTGCCAGAATTGACTGACAAGCCGGATACTTCTGTGCTGTCAGTTTTGATACAAGCTGGCCAGTCCTTGATTAATATTCAGGCCAATATAAAGTTGGTGATTTCTGGCGGTCAAAATGAACCCAGAGACGCTATTGCTGGCACAGCCGCTGCTCTATTGATGCACCGAAATGCGCTGGATAAAGTGTTGCATTCTGCTGACTGGGGGCAGGCCTTTATGGAATACGCCCGTTGGATGTCCCCTATTGGCATGAGCCCGCGGCGCATAAGTCAAGATTGTAACGTGTTGGGATATGATTTTAAAAAGAACGATAAGGTATTTTTCATGTTTGGCGCGGCCAATAGAGATCCGGCCGTGTTCGCTACGCCCGAGGATTATGATATAGATAGGGATACAGGCCCCGCCATACCATTTGGGTCTGGACCACATTTTTGTGCCGGGGCGGCAGTCAGCCGGGTATTGATAGCTGAGGTAGCTTTACCACAACTCTTTAAGGCTTTTCCGGACCTTGAGCTTGTCGATCAGGTGAAATGGGGTGGGTGGGCTTTTCGTGGTCCACTTTCAGTCAGGGTAAGTAGAGTGCCTTCGTAAAACTTACAACGACAACAAGTGCCTTCCCAGAAAATTTATAGCTATTCATCGGCTTTCATTTGGAAACCACTGGAAATTTGATCTGTTGGTTTGACCGGATATTCACCGCTAAAACATGCATCGCAATACTGCGGCTGTGCGTTGTCCCTGTCGCTGTCGTTGACTGCTCTATAAAGTCCATTGAGCGAGATAAACTTTAGACTGTCTACGGTGAGATGCTGGCGCATTTCTTCTTCAGTCATTGTCGCGGCCAAAAGTTTTTCACGTTGTGGCGTGTCTACCCCGTAAAAGCACGGCCATGCCGTGGGTGGACTGGCTATGCGAAAATGCACCTCAGCTGCGCCTGCGTCCAAAATCATTTCTTTAATCTTACGAGATGTGGTGCCGCGTACTACGCTGTCATCCACCAAAATCACGCGTTTGCCCCGAATTAGAGCCCGGTTAACATTGAGCTTCAGCCGTACTCCCATATTTCTGATTTGCTCGCTGGGTTCTATGAAAGTCCGACCCATATATTGGTTGCGAATGATCCCCATTGCGTAGGGAATGCCAGATTGCAGCGAATACCCAATCGCCGCGGGGGTACCACTGTCTGGCACTGGGCAGACGAGGTCAGCGTCCACTGGTGATTCTTTAGCTAATTCACGCCCAATAGCCTCACGAGTTTCATAGACGCTTCGGCCGCCTAAAATACTATCTGGACGACTAAAATAGATATGTTCAAAGATGCAAAATCGAGGGCGGGCTGGACGAAATGGATAGCTACTTTCGACGCCTTTATCTGTAATGACAACGATTTCCCCAGGATGAATCTCACGCACAAACTCAGCCCCAATTATATCTAGGGCGCATGTTTCAGAGCTTAAAGCCCAACCATCACCAACCTTACCAAGCACTAAGGGACGTACGCCCAAAGGATCACGCACACCAATAAGTTGGGTTTGGGTCATAGCAACAATAGAAAATGCTCCTTCAACACGACGTAAAGCATCTTCCATCCGCAGCGGAATATCTTGTTGTAAGCTGCGGGCCATTAGATGTATAATGCACTCACTGTCTGAAGAGGATTGGAAAATTGAGCCCCGCTCGATAAGCTCTTTGCGCAAAGCTATAGCATTGGTGATATTGCCATTGTGGGCAATGGCGGCCCCACCCATGGCAAATTCGCCAAAAAACGGTTGCACATCTCGGATTGCGGTGTTGCCTTTGGAGCCGGCGGTTGAATAACGCACATGTCCAATAGATAAATCACCTGGCAGTTGCTCCATAACCTTAGCGCTGGTAAAGCTGTCACGTACATAGCCAAAACGGCGAACAGAATTGAAACCTTGTTCACCATCATGTGAAACAATGCCACCAGCCTCTTGTCCTCGATGCTGTAATGCATGTAGACCAAGTGCTGTAAAATTTGCGGCATCCCGGGTACCTATTACACCAAAAACTCCACACTCTTCGCGCAGCTTATCGTCGTGAAAAGGATCTGTATGTATCTGGGTTAACGGCTTTGTCACACAAAAGGTTCCGATTATTGACTAGTCATATTATTCTCTACGACATCGAGGAACGCATGTCACTTTGACATCGTAATATATTATTAATTTTTTTTCAAATAACAGAAAATAATTTCTATTATTAAAGGCTATTTTGAAATAATTTTAGGTATGTTTATAAATAAAATTATAGTAAATTAAACACCGCAGCCACCAACCAATTGATCATATTGAGTTCTTACCCACCCTAGTGCTGCTTCTGGATTTTGATCTTGAACATCATCTACGTAGCGTTCAAAAATAATGGCTGATTTAGATGTTTCTAATGATATAATATTTTGATTGGGCATAACCGTAAAATAGATAAAGAAGGCAACGGCGACCAAAATTATTCCACGAAAGACGCCAAATAAAAAGCCAAGCATTTGGTCAAGCCCACCTAAAATTGATTTTTGGACCAAAGATGAAAATAGTGGAGTGAACAATGACACAACAAGCAAGGCTCCAACAAATATAATTGCAAAGCTGGTCAAGATTAAGAGTTCGCAACTGTCCCCCAACATATCCCCAAGATAAGGAATTTGTCGTACCAAAGGTTGACCTAAATCGGCAAATACAAAGGCGAATACGGCAGCTAAAATCCAGCCTCCAATAGCCATGATTTCTCGCATCAGACCCCTAGAATACGCCAATAAAGCAGACATAACGATAATTATCGCAACAATACCGTCAACTATAGTAAATACTTCCAAGGCAACTCCCTACTATTACTTTCAGCGTGATCCAAATAATTTTTCTACTAAACTAATCAAATCAGTTACTGGTCGCAACGTTATGCCAGAAATTTCTTCTATTTTTTTTGAGGCGGGCGCCAGCGCCTGATAGAAACCAAGTTTTTGAGCTTCTTTCAACCTACTTTCTGCTTGTGATACTGGTCTAAGAGCACCTGAAAGAGATATTTCTCCAAAAATTACGACGTCGTTAGGCAAAGGGGCATCTTCGCGCGCAGAAACCAATGCGGCGGCTACGGCCAAGTCGGCGGCAGGCTCGGTTACACGCATACCACCTGCCACGTTTAAATAGACATCAAGCCCAGTAAATGGAATACCGCAACGCGATTCAAGTACTGCCAGGATCATCGCCAGCCTTTGTCCGTCCCAGCCCACAACACTTCGCCGTGGTTGAGCATGGGGCGAGGGGGCCACAAGTGCCTGAAATTCACAAAGCATTGGTCTGGTGCCCTCAATGCCAGCAAATACCGCAGATCCTGGCGTTGGTTTGCCGCGCTCAGACAAAAACAAGGCAGAGGGGTTTTTAACTTCTACCAAACCTTTTCCCGTCATCTCAAACACACCAATTTCATCTGCAGGACCAAAACGATTTTTAACAGCGCGCAGAAGGCGAAACTGGTGATTTCGCTCACCTTCGAAATATAAAACAGTATCGACCATATGCTCAACAATACGCGGGCCGGCAATCTGACCATCTTTGGTGACATGGCCTACCATTATTACAGAGACACCTTTGCGTTTGGCGTAGCTGGTCAACTCATGGGCTGATGAGCGCACCTGACTTACTGAGCCGGGGGCCGCTTCAATGTGATCGGCCCACATGGTTTGAATGGAATCAATGATCACCAAGTCAGGCTTCTCTTCATCCAGAGTGGTAAGGATGTCGCGCAAATTGGTTTCTGCTGCCAATATTAAAGGACTGTCGGTCAGGCCTAACCGCTGAGCGCGCATGCGCACTTGCGCTGTGGCTTCCTCGCCAGACACATAAATAACTTTTAGGCCATTTCGAGCAAACTTAGCTGCGGCCTGCAATAGAAGAGTGGATTTGCCAATACCGGGGTCGCCACCCACTAGCAGCGCGCTGGCCTGTACTAAACCACCGCCTAAAACGCGGTCCAACTCTGCCACGCCAGCCTTTGTACGTGGTGGTGGTTCTTCTATTGTTGCCAAATCTGTGAGTGTGATTGAGCGGCCGCGTTTGCTTCCAAGTGTTTTGCTGGGCCCAGCGGACAGAGGGCCCTGGTCGGCTAGCGTGTTCCAAGATTGACAGTTATCACATTGCCCGGCCCATTTAGTGTGGCCTGTGCGGCATTTGCTGCAGGTATATGAAACTTTGGCCATTAGTGATCCCTCTAACTTCAGTATTGATTATACAAATTTTTGTTAAAAGACAGTACAAAACTGTTAGAATCTCTATTTAGCGGAGGGTCTTAATAGGGCCTTCTGCCCGGCCATGAATAAATTGATCAACATGCAGATTACCGCTGTGAGCCATGTCGTCAAGAGCGCCACACCACTTTATCACCCCTTCATGCAGCATGGCAACTTTATCGGCAATGGTATCGACCGAGATCATATCATGCGTGATTGTTATCGCTGTAGCTCCCATTTCTACAACAATTTCACGGATCAAATTATTGATAATACGTGCCATAATAGGATCCAGCCCAGTGGTCGGCTCATCAAAAAAAATGATTTCAGGATCTGCTGCAATAGCACGTGCCAAACTCACCCGTTTTTGCATCCCACCCGACAGTTCTGCGGGCAAGCGGTCTGCCACATCTGGGGCCAAACCGACCCGCCGCAATTTTTCTATAGCAATTTCACGAGCTTCAGTTTTGGGCAGTTTGAGATGGCCGCGTTGCAACCTGAATGCCACGTTCTGCCAGACGGGCATAGAATCAAATAATGCACCACCTTGAAACAACATACCGAACTTGCTCAAAAAATTGTCACGCCTGCCCTTAATCATATCCTGGTTGTTAACTAATATTTTGCCACTGTCGGGAGAAATCAATCCGAGAACCGTTTTTATTAATACTGATTTTCCAGTACCTGATCCACCAATAATGACCATACTTTGGCCGCAGCCTACTGTTAGATCCACGCCGCATAGCACGTTATTGGTGCCGAAAGATTTGTGAATTTTTTCAAATGTAATCATGTTGTAAAAAAGACCGCTGTAAGCAAAAAATTGGCAGCCAAAATCAAAACCGCAGCCGTTTGTACTGAGGATTTAGTAGCTGTACCTACGCCTAGCGCGCCACGGCCTGAATTGAGACCATAATAGCAGCCTATCAGTGTCGATAGAAAGCCAAAAGCTGCACCCTTTGCCAGAGAAGATATGATATCTGCTCTGGTTAAAAAGTTGATAGTGTCCAGGATATAGGTAGCAGAATTAAATCCCAGAGTCTGCGTGGCTACCAAAAAACCACCAAAGATTCCAATACTATCTGCCACACCCACCAAGATAGGACCGGCCAGACAACCGGCCAGTACCCGCGGCAATACCAGATATTTCAAAGGAACAGTCGATAGTGTAATTAGTGCGTCAATCTGTTCGGTGACTTTCATCGTTGCCAATTCTGCTGTAATGGAGCTTGTTACTCGAGCCGCAATCATCAGGCCAACTAGGACTGGTCCAAGCTCGCGTACCATGCCAATTGCAACAATTTGTGGTACAACCTCAGGTGCATTAAACCTAGATCCACCAGAGTAAATTTGTAAAGCCAAAGCGGCGCCAGTAAAAATGGCTGTAAGCCCTACTACCGGTAGCGATAGATACCCTACATTCATAACAGCTGCAGCAAACTCTTTGGGGTAAAAAGGTGGACGAAAAATATGTGATAGCGTGGTAATAATAAAAATGACTGCTCGGCCCAAAACGGTTAAAACTCCAAAAACCAAACGGCCAAGGGCAATAATGATTTCTGTAAAACCTAATATCATTGGCTTACATAGCGGCGTGCATACCGCATACCGAGGGATGTTAGAATTTCATAGCCAATTGTTCCCGCTGTATCCGCCAGGTCATCTATGGTTTGATAGGGGCTGAGAATATCTAGTGCCTCAGGATCATAGTCTAAAAGAGTGATGTCGACCCCAATCATATCCATTGAAACTCGCCCAGCAATCGGGCACGGGGTTTTATTTGCCCAGAGCCTGCCCCGGTTGGACATGGATCGGATTAAGCCATCCGCATAGCCTGCAGCAACCGTTGCAATCCGAGATGGGACCTGTGCTGTCCAACTATTGCCGTAGCCCACGGTTTCACCAGCTGTTAGGTCACGAATTTGAATCACGGGCAGCGAAAGGTGTACCACATGATTAGCTTCGGTAAATGGTGCACCACCGTAAAGTCCAATGCCTGGTCGTGTCATGTCAAAATGATAGTCTGGACCCAGCAAAACTCCCCCAGTTGCTGAAAGTGACCGTTTCAACCCAAGCCCGTCTGTCATGGTTTTAAACAGATCAAGCTGTTGGCGGTTCATCGGATGAGCTGGGTCATTGGCGCAGGCTAGGTGGCTCATTAATAAATGTGGCTTTAAGGGCACAACTGTAGCGCGTACGGCTTCCCATTCGGAAGGCTCCATTCCAAGTCGGTTCATGCCTGTATCAAGTTGAATACCAAAGGGATGGCCGGGAAGCGCCTCTAGGTGGCGAGTAAGTTGGTTAAAAGAATTCAGCATTGGGATCAAGTGTAGATCATGGATCATTTCAGTATCGCCGCGCATGTGGCCTGAAAATACGTTTATGCTTACGCTGTCCCCCAATTCGCGCCGGATTGGCGAGGCTTCTTCAGCCGCAGCTACAAAAAACTGTCTTGCACCCGCATGATAAAGCGCACGTGCTATCGGCTCAGAATCTAGGCCATAGCCACCGGCTTTGACCACGGCACCTGTTTGAACATTATCTGCGCTTAATGCATTCATAGCCTCCCAGTTAGCTGCGAGGCCCATGAGGTTTATGGTCAAATTTCCTGTACTCATGTTTCGTAGTGATCCTGCAGTTGGGAGGTGGTCAAGGAAAATTAATGCTAATATTAAAAAAAGTGGTCAGTTTTAGAAAAAGTGTCAATGTAAGACACCCTCTAGAATTCATCTTGTTGGGCTTGTTGCCAGGGCTTTATCAAATTTCCAAAGCGTGTGAACTGACCTTCAAAGCTCAATTCCACAGTACCAATTGGTCCATGTCTTTGTTTGCCAATCACAACTTCCGCCTTACCGTGCAAGCGCTCCATTTCTTCTTGCCAAATACTCATTTTGTCTAACTCATGGTCACCAGGTTTTTCGCGCTCTTTGTAATATTCTTCGCGAAATACAAACATTACCACGTCGGCATCTTGCTCAATTGAACCAGATTCGCGCAAATCTGATAGCTGCGGACGTTTGTCTTCGCGGTTTTCGACCTGTCGTGACAGCTGGGACAGTGCAATCACTGGAATGTCTAGCTCCTTGGCTATTGCTTTGAGCCCCATGGTGATTTCAGATATTTCGTTTACCCGGTTTTCAGACCGTCCTGTGCCGCGCACTAACTGCAAATAATCAATAAATAATACGTCTAACCCGTGGGTTCGCTTCAGACGGCGGGCGCGGGCAGCCAATTGGCTGATCGGTAGAGCCGGGGTGTCGTCGATAAACAACGGCGCTGCCTCGAGTTCTTTGGCGGCATCTACAATCCGGCGAAACTCGCTCTCGGTAAAATTCCCACGACGAATTTGGTTGGATGGAATTTCTGCCACTTCAGATAAAATGCGTGTGGCCAATTGCTCGGCTGACATCTCAAGGCTAAAAAATCCAACCACACCACCATCAACGGCACCCTCTTCACCAGAAGAAGTAAGACCCTTTTTATAGGTTCGTGCAATATTGAAGGCGACGTTTGTGGCTAATGATGTTTTTCCCATGGACGGCCGCCCCGCCAGGATCAACAAGTCAGATCGATGTAACCCACCCAGTTTTTTGTCCATATCAACAAGGCCGGTTGAGACACCGGCTAACCCTCCTTCACGTTGATAGGCAGCATTGGCAACTTTCACAGCATCGGTCACAGCTGTGAGAAACGACTGAAAGCCTTGCTTAGTTTGGCCCTGTTCTGCTAAAGCATAAAGTTTTTGTTCAGCCTCGATAATTTGCTCTTTAGGTTCACTGTAGACATCAGCTCGCGCGGCTTTGGCTGCTATTTCATTGCCTACCGTGATCAACTCGCGGCGTATGGCCATATCATAAATCATCTCGGCATAATCGCGTACCGCAAAAGATGAAATTGCAGCCCCTGCAAGCCGAACTAAATAGGCCGGACCGCCTAGCTCAGCCAAGCCTGCATCATCTTCCATAAAGGTTTTGAGGGTAACAGGGCTTGCCAGACTATTTTTTGCGATGCGGGCGATAGCCGTTTCAAAGATGCGTGCATGAACTGGATCATAAAAATGCTCAGCCCGTACAATGGGTGACACACGTTCAAAAAGATCATTGTTTGTCAGGATTGCGCCTAAAAGCTGTTGCTCAGCTTCAATGGAGTGTGGCAGTCCAATAGATGTTTCCAAACCTGGGCCTGGGACTTTTAGACTCGAAATTTCGTTCATACCCATCTCCTTGATGCTACGTTTTTAGAGCAGTTTTTTTGGTTTGACCACGTAGAACAGGTCTGTGGATAACTTATGAGTAAACTTAAATTTTAAGATTTATGAAGCTTTTTGGGGGGCTAAAATCTATATGTTGTAGTTTAAAATCTTTCTCCAACATATTCAAAGCGCCCATTGAGGTAGTCTAATCAAAACAATCCACAATCAGTCCACAAGTTTATACCGTAAAACTGTTTTAGGTGGTGTGGTCTTTCTGCCAAGCTTCTGGAGATTTCAAAAACACTTCCACTTCGTGCAGCGTCGTAATGTCAAAAGTGCCTTGCTCGCGCGCTTCAGCCAAAACATCCCACCAGGTGCACAGATGATGTAGGGTCACTCCATGCTCGCCCAAAGTTTTCTCGGTCTGTGGAAAAATGCCATAGTAAAAGATTACAGCAGTATGCTCACATACTGCACCAGTTTCACGGATGGCATCCACAAAGGATATTTTAGAGCCCCCGTCCGTGGTTAGGTCTTCAATCAACAGCACACGTTGGCCTTCGGTCATGACCCCTTCGATGCGGGAGTTACGTCCGTATCCTTTGGGTTTTTTCCGTACATAGGTCATCGGCAAAGCCATACGTTCAGCAACTAGGGCCCCGAACGGAATGCCCGCAGTTTCGCCGCCAGCAACATTATCAAACATCTCAAACCCTGTGTTGCGCATCACCGTTACGGTTAAAAAATCCATCAAAGTACTGCGTATGCGTGGGTAAGAAATTAGTTTTCGGCAATCAATATAGGTTGGCGAAGGTTTCCCAGATGCTAAGATGAAAGGCTCTGTGGCATTGAAGTGAACCGCTTGAATTTCAAGCAGCATCCTAGCTGTTAGACGCGCCATTTCGCGTTGATCGGGGAAACTTGTAGGGATCATAAGTAGGGCCTTTTTTTGTTTAAAGGTTAATCTGTCACCTTCCAATGAAGATCAATGCCTGGATTGAACACGGTGACTGGCCCGGCGCCGGTCTCAATGTGGCTGGGAAACTTTATGGGAGGGCCTTTGGTTAGGTTGATTTGATCCCGGTTAGGCGCCAACCCGTAGAAATTTGGACCGAAAAGTGAGGTAAACCCCTCTAATTTATCTAAAGCGTCGGCGCGTTCAAATACTTCAGCTAAACAAGACATCGTATTGGTAGCCGAGAACACACCAGCGCAGCCGCAGGCGCTTTCTTTAGCATTGTCCGCATGTGGTGCACTGTCTGTGCCTAAAAAGTAGCAGGGATTGCCGCCGGTGGCTGCATCTAACAACGCAAGCCGGTGCGTTTCACGTTTGGCCACCGGCAGACAGTAATAGTGTGGCCTTAGGCCTCCAGCAAGAATGTGGTTGCGGTTGATGATTAGGTGATGAGTGGTGATTGTAGCGGCCAACTTTCCTGGAGCAGATTTTGCGTAGGCGGTGCCCTCGGCGGTGGTGATATGCTCCATTACAACTTTCAGATCGGGCACGCGCCGTCGCAAAGGATCAAGTATGCGGTCTATAAACACAGCCTCCCGATCAAAAATATCAACGTCAGCGTCAGTTACCTCTCCATGCACGCACATGGGCATACCAATCTCGGCCATCCGTTCCAGAACTGGTTGCAACTCTTCAATGTTTTGTACACCGCTTTCGGAATTAGTGGTGGCGCCCGCAGGGTAAAGCTTGGCTGCAGTCACTAGCCCTGAAGCGTGTGCCGAAGCAAGGTCATCAGGGTCTGTCTGTTCGGTAAGATAAAGTGTCATCAGCGGTTGGAAGGTGGATCTCTTAGGCAAAGCCGCCAAAATGCGTCCCTTGTATGCCAACGCCTGCGCTGCTGTAACCACAGGGGGAACAAGATTTGGCATGATTATAGCGCGGCCAAAATTACGTGCGCTTTCGGGAGCAATCCCTTCTAGCATAGCGCCATCGCGCAGGTGCAGATGCCAATCATCGGGTCGGGTGAGTATCAAATTCTGTGTCATAGCTATTATGTAACCGGGCTAACCATGGCCTGCCAGTCTAAATGTATAAGTGTTATTACTAGGTGTGCGGAAGTTGTGGATGTAGTCTTGTATGGCGGTCATTCTCATCACATGTTATTATTTTCGAAACGTTGCTGAAATACAGGAGTTATTTTTATGCTGACATTTATCCTTTCTGCAATTGCCGGATTTGCGACGCCCTATGTTGAACCGGCTTTGACCAAGCTTTTAAGACTGAACTTGGGTGATTTCACTGTACATGAGGGCGAGTATCAAACAATTACTTTCGTTTTACTGCTTGTAGCGGTATCTATCATGGTGATTGTATCAGGCTTACTCGCGTCAGCATTCACGGTTTTGTTAGGCGGTGTGCTTGGTTTGTTTGGGGTGCGGCTGTTTAAACTACTGAGGGATTTAATTGACGGCCAAAGCCGTGATAAAGATGAGAATTAGCCCATGGCAATGCATTTGATACCAAAAGTTTTGATCCATGCATAAAATGCATAATGGAAATGCTGATTTCTGATCTGCTCATTAGCGCATCGCTATCCTATCTGTGTTTTATTAGAATTAAGGGTTTTTCAAATGGTTGTTATCTCAGAATCTCCTATAGAAAAGCGTTTTGCTGCTGGCTTTGAGTGCGCAGTAACTGGGTTTGTTGATTTTATGGTGTCCATCAGTACATCTCGATCTCGCGTACGCCAAATCGAAGCGTTCTGCACTAAAACAGATAAAGAGTTGGCTGCTCGTGGCCTTACCCGCCAAGACATAGTGCGTCATGTGTACAGTGACGTTTATTATTTATAAAAATTCTTATAGTTCTGATAAAATAAATCCGCACCACTTACACTGCGGTTGGTATTTTAAGGCGTAACCTAAAAATATAAAAAGCCTACGGCTAGCTAAATTGGACTAGCCTTAGATATATTTATAAATGGCCTAGTTTTTTAAAGCGGCAAAATTATTTAAACTAGACTTCCATCAATTTCTTTACAGGCGGCAATCAACCTTTTGACCGCATCTACTGATTTGTTGAACATAGCTTGTTCATCTTTGTCCATTTGGATGTCGATTACACGCTCAACGCCATTGGCGCCAACAATAGTTGGGACGCCAACATACATGCCCTTGAGCCCTAGAGCGCCCTCTACATATGCCGCACAGGGCAAAACCCGTTTTTGATCACGCAAGTAGGCTTCGGCCATTTCAATTGCGGAGGTCGCAGGCGCGTAATAGGCAGAGCCGGTTTTTAAAAGGCCAACAATCTCTGCTCCACCGTCTCGGGTGCGCTGAATTATGGCGTCAAGTTTGTCTTGTGTTGTCCAACCCATGCGAACCAAATCTGGCAAAGGAATGCCTCCAACTGTGGAATAACGGGCTAAAGGTACCATGGTGTCTCCATGGCCGCCTAGCACAAAGGCTGTAACGTCTCGCATGGACACTCCAAATTCGAGGCTCAAAAAGTGGCGAAATCGGGCGCTATCGAGCACACCGGCCATACCACAGACCATGTTATGCGGAAGGCCTGAAAACTCGCGCAGAGCCCAAACCATTGCGTCTAGTGGGTTGGTAATGCAAATGACAAACGCGTTTGGCGCATGGTCCCGAATTCCTTCACCAACAGATTTCATCACTTTAAGGTTGATGCCCAACAGATCGTCACGGCTCATTCCAGGTTTGCGAGGGACACCGGCTGTTACTATACATACATCAGCGCCTGCAATGTCGGCGTAAGATTGTGTACCGGATGTGTGCGCGTCAAAACCCTCAGAAGGGCCGGATTGCGCAATATCTAAAGCTTTGCCTTCTGGCATGCCTTCCGCGATGTCGAACATTATGATGTCGCCAAGTTCTTTTATGGCTGCCAAATGGGCCAGTGTGCCGCCGATCATTCCGGAGCCAATAAGAGCTATTTTAGGTCGAGCCATTTGGATATTCCTCAAATATGAATCTGCAAGACCAATTACACCTAATTACGTCGCATGCCAAGGGCACTTGTTGGTAATTTTATTCATCTAATTGTTGGTGCGCAGCCTGATCTATATGAACTCAGTTATATGAGCATGATAAAGGTTTAGACTGGTTCCCTATAATATTAGGAGCTTTATTTATGGTTGCAGCTGTAGCTATAATTATGTTTTTTTGGAGCTGGGCTAGCTTGGGTCACGCTCTAATTTTTGGGGTGATCTAGCCTGTTTAGCTTGGTTCGCCTGAGCCCTGCCCAACCGAGCCTAAAAGGCGTGGTATTGTGATAAATGTGCTTGTACTTTAGCTACTAAAGATGACAAATATACGCAACTTTATTACGAGTTTGATATGATTTCACGTCCCTATCGTTCTGTTCTTTACATTCCTGGCGGCCGAGTTGGGGCGCTTGAAAAAGCGCGTGGCTTGCCTGTGGACGCTATCATCTTTGATTTGGAAGATGCAGTGGCGATAGATGAAAAAATATCAGCGCGGGAGGTGCTGGTTAAACAGCTTGCGCAAGGTGGTTTTGGTAAGCGTGGTCAAATAGTTAGGATCAATGGCCTGGATACCCTTTGGGGCGCGGCTGATATAGCTGCGATTTCTGCTGTGAGACCTGAAGCTATTTTGCTTCCAAAAGTTGATGACGCAACTATGATTACGGAATTGTGCAATGAATTAGCCAAGCATGATGGTTTTAAAGCCACAAAAATTTGGGCGATGATGGAAACACCACGCGGCATCCTCAATGCTGCTGAAATAGCTGACACGCCTGGGGTGGGTGGCATGGTGATGGGCACAAATGATCTGGCAAAAGACTTGAATTCGAGATTTCATCCTGGACGTGGTCCAATGCTGGCAGCTCTTGGATTATGTGTGCTGGCTGCTAAGGCTGCTGGCATTGTTGTTGTGGATGGCGTGTATAATGCGTTTAAGGATGATCAAGGGCTTAAAGTTGAGGCCAGTCAAGGCCGCGATATGGGCTTCGACGGTAAAACCTTAATCCACCCTGCGCAAGTGGCCATTGCCAATGCTATTTTTACGCCATCACTTGAGGAGATTGAATTGGCTGAACGCCAAATAGAAGCCTTTGAAGTGGCAATAAAGCAGGGCGTAGGCGTCGCCGTGGTCGACGGAAGAATTGTAGAAAACTTACACGTTAAGGTGGCGCAGGCCACATTGGCAAAAGCTGTCGCCATCACAGAGTTGGAGGCACTCACATGAAGCTTTATCGATTGTTGACTGGTGATGATTCAAGTGAGTTTTGCCACAAGGTGTCTGAATCCCTATCAAAAGGCTGGGAGCTTTATGGCGATCCTACTTATGCGCATGATGCAACAGTTGGAGTTATGCGCTGTGGGCAAGCCGTGGTGAAAGAGGTCGGTGGCAGCTATTCGGTAGACCTAAAACTTGGGGCGCAGTGATGAAAACTAATTTGGGGTGGTTTTTTGAAGACTATAAACTGGGGCAGGTTATGGAGCACGCTGTGCCCCGTACTGTTGGTACAGGTGAACGAGCACTATATCATTCACTTTATCCTGCTCGCCATGCGCTATATTCATCTGATGTATTTGCCCAGTCGTGTGGGCTGCCGCGCAGTCCTTTAGATGATATGATTGCCTTTCATGT
>MDTF01000947.1_pt1 | contig 17741 bp, 16 predicted proteins | sample 811191 | NCBI WGS metagenome assembly MDTF01 (sample SAMN05326649, study PRJNA326480) | marine metagenome | isolation source: seawater | place: Southern Ocean | collected 2011 | reverse complement strand
CCAGTATGCCATCTGCGGCAGATAAATGTGCGCGTTATTTCTCAAATTGGTAAACAATGACGGCGCTGGAGGCTGGCCACTCGGCAACCTCACATCTTCAAACGGTGGTCAATCCAGAGACGCCCAGACGGGGACATGGAACAGTCGCAGTAACTGGTGGGTTAAGTCGATCGGCAGTCCAACCACGCCGCTGTAACTGCCCTCTAAGTGCTCGATAAACACGCCACCAAAACCCTGAATAGCATAACCACCGGCCTTGTCCATAGGCTCCCCAGTCCGCACATAATCGCGACACTCGCAGGCCTCTATACAGCGAAACGTGACTTCGCTCACCGACACCCTGCTAGCGCTGGTAACGCCATCGGTTACCGCCACTGCGGTCACCACCGAGTGCTTACGCGCTGAAAGCGCCGTCAACATCGACCGCGCCTCATCGGCATCGCTCGGCTTGCCAAAAATCTGTTGCCCCAAAACCACCGCGGTATCGGCTCCCAGCACGGGTGTGTTTGACCAACTCAGCGCGAACCCTCCTCGGGCCTTAGCTAAGGCTAGCCTAGAGACATAGTCTCGGGGTGTTTCAGCGGTTTGCAAAGACTCATCCACGCTGTTGGCTATCACCGAAAAATTGACGCCCATCTGGGATAACAGCTCTTTACGTCTGGGCGAGTTGGAAGCCAATAGCAGATCTACAGCAGTTTTTGGCATGCTCTATGTCTCTCGGGACAGACCGACAAATTTCTCCACCAACGGCAACATCAGCGCCGACATGAGCGCCATGCCAGGCAGGTAATCGAGCGCGATGGAAGAGCCCTGCAAATTAATCAAAACGGTTTGCGTAAAAGTCGCAAATAAACTCACACCAAATACCACCAAAAGGCGATAGAGCAGCGCAAAATAGCGGGTCCATCGGCTGAGTAACACCAAAAGGGTTCCACACAGGGTAAATACCAGCATGAAATGCCCCACAGTGGTGCCGAAAACGCCGTCGGCAAACAATCCCACCGTCGCCGCAAAAATCACGCTAAATTGATCCGGCTGATTAATCATCAACACTATAACGATGACCAGAATAAAGTTGGGCTTCCAATCCACCCAGCCACCGTATGCGGGGACTAATTGCAGTACAGTGGCGATCAACAAGGCGTATAAGATCGTCCCCAAGCGCGTCGAGACATCCATCAATCTAGTCCATCGCGATTATTTGAATCAGACGTAAATACCAACAATAAATGCGTGCTTCTATCCAATAGTGCCGAGGGATCGACCTGGATATCCATAAATACCGATCCAGGTTTCTGCTCGATGTTCGATACTATACCGACCGGATAGCCGGCCGGAAACCGTCCTCCCAATCCAGAACTCAACAGCTGATCACCGAGTTTGATGTCGGCGGTGGGCGAGACATAGCGCAGGTTCAGGCGATTAAAATCAGCGGTGCCCTCGGCAATTGAGCGAACTCCATTTCTAAGCACCTTGACCGGCAGTGCATGACTGCCATCGGTAATCAGCAACGCCACGCTGTGGGAGTCAAATACTGTCACCAATTGGCCCATCAAACCCTCGGAATCGAGCAGTGGTTGGCCGACATAGGCACCGTCGTCAGCGCCGCGATCGATGGTTAAAGTATGCCGTTGCGGTGTCGGAGAAATACCGATCACTTGCGTCACCAGAACACTGTCGATCAGCAGTTCAGAGGCATTCAACAACTGTAACAAGCGTAAATTCTCGGCGGCCAATTCCGACATGCGTTGCAGTCGCCCGCGGTATATCAGACGCTCTTGACGAAGTCGTTTGTTATCGTCTATTAGTTGTTCTTTGCTGGCTAGATTGAGATCGCTCCACTGTTGAATATTGCGCGGGATGTTGCCGATCCAATTGAGCGGGCGGAGTACATAATCGGCACCCATGCGGAGCGGTTGCAACCAGGTGGTCGAGCGGTCGACGATCATCAGTGCCGTGGCGATCAGGCAAAGAATCAACATGCGTCGAAGAAGCGGCGAATACATCGTTATACGATCCTTGCGGATTATTCAATGGCTGCTGTCTGTGGATGCCGTTCACACCGCCACGAGCCTATATCTCGTGGGTCAAAGCATCCAACCTGTGGGTACTCATAAGATCGAGCGCCTCGCCGCCGCCGCGCGCCACGCAAGTGAGTGGGTCCTCGGCAAGAATCACCGGCAATCCGGTCTCAGAACTCAACAGGCGATCGAGATCACGCAACAGCGATCCGCCACCGGTAAGCACGATGCCGGTATCGGCGATATCAGAGGCCAGTTCCGGGGGCGACTGCTCGAGAACTCGTTTGACCGCGGTTACGATGCCGGCCAGTGGTTCCTGCAGTGATTCCAAAATTTCATCACTACTCAGGGTAAAACTGCGCGGCACACCCTCTGCGAGATTACGACCACGGACATCAATTTCGCGCACTTCCTCGGCCAAAAAAGCAGTGCCAACTTCAATTTTTACTCGCTCTGCCGTGCTATCGCCGATAACGCTGCCATACTTGCGCCGAACAAAGTTAACAATTGCCTCATCAAAGCGATCACCGCCGATGCGGACGGAATCTGAGAACACCACGCCATTCAGCGACAGTATGGCAATTTCGGTGGTACCACCGCCGATGTCAACAACCATCGACCCGACTGCTTCCTCGACCGGCAGACCGGCTCCGATAGCGGCGGCCATGGGTTCTTCGATCAAAAAGACCTCGCGCGCACCGGCGCTAAAAGCAGATTCTTTTATCGCCCGCTTCTCCACCTCGGTGGCCATGCAAGGGACGCAAATCAACACCCTTGGGCTCGGTGGCATAAAGTTGTTGGTAATCGCCGCCGAATGTACTTTTTTGATGAAGTGTTGAAGCATTTTCTCAGTGACTTGAAAATCGGCAATCACGCCGTCTTTGAGGGGCCTAATAGCGGTGATATTGCCCGGCGTGCGACCCAACATTCGTTTGGCATCGATACCCACTGCCTCGACAATCTTTTGGCCTAAATGATGACGAATAGCCACCACAGATGGCTCGTTTAATACAATTCCCTTGTCACGCACATAAATAAGTGTGTTGGCAGTCCCCAAATCGATCGACAAATCGCTGGAGAAAAACCCTCGGATTTTTTTGAAAATCATGGAAAACCGGCCCTTTATACGGATATTCGAACGCGCTACATTAACCGCGCATAGTATATCCTTAAAAGATAACAGCGGGAAACTAACAGGGCAAGTGCGAAGTGGAGTTATGCGACAAAATATGCGTAATTAATGCACATATGTGTGGCATTGGCGGTGCAAGGGGCGGTAAGCAGCATAAATGTGCCAAATAGTCCATCGACATCGACATCGACACTTAACCTAAACCTGCCTTCTGTGATACCGTTACCGCCGTCGGAATAACCCCCTAATTCCAATCCCACGGACACCTTCATGAGCCTCGACAAAGACCAAATACACAAACTCGCCATGCTGTCGAGAATAGCCATCGACGAGGCGACTATCGAGTCGGTTGGCGAGCGCTTGAGCGCTGTGCTCGATCTCGTCGATCAACTGAAGGCGGCGGACACCTCCGGCGTTGAGCCCATGGCGCACCCGCTGCAGACGACACAAAAATTGCGCGATGATCTAGTCAGCGAACCCAACCACCAGGAAGCCTTTCAAACGCTGAGCGACAACATGCACGACGGCCTATATCTGGTGCCTAAAGTGATAGAATAAGAGTAACTTTTATGCACAACATGTCGATCGCCGAACTCGGCCTCGGATTGCGCTCGAAAACCTTTTCGAGCCGCGAACTAACTGAGCATTTTTTACGCCGTATCGCCACGCTCAATCCGCGCTATAACGCCGTAATTACGGTCACCGAAGAGAGTGCTCTGACCAGCGCCGAGCACGCAGATGAACGATTGCGCAATGGCGTAGGCACTGACCTATGCGGCATTCCGGTGCTGCACAAAGATATTTTCTGTACCCGCAACGTGCGCACCAGTTGCGGTTCAAAGATGCTCGATACATTTGTACCGCCCTACGATGCGACAGTGGTCGAGAACTTCGCCGACGCCGGTGCAGTCATGCTGGGCAAAACCAATATGGATGAATTCGCCATGGGTTCGTCCAACGAGACGAGTTTTTACGGCCCAGTCAAGAACCCCTGGGACATCACTCGTGTGCCCGGTGGATCGTCCGGTGGATCAGCTGCGGCGGTGGCCGCTCGCTTAGGTCCGGCGGCGACCGCGACCGACACCGGCGGATCGATTCGACAACCGGCTGCGCTCTGCGGTGTCAGCGGGCTCAAACCAACCTATGGTAGGGTTTCTCGCTGGGGTATGATCGCCTTTGCCTCGAGCCTCGACCAAGCGGGCCCGATCGCCAAATCCGCCGAGGACTGCGCCATCCTGCTGCAATGTATGGCCAGCTACGATCCTCGCGACTCGACCAGCGTCGAGCGTGCGGTCCCCAACTATCGAGCGACGCTCAACGATTCGGTGGCGGGCGTCAAGATTGGCATTCCCAAAGAGTACTTTTCAGACGGGCTAGACCCGAGTGTCGAGGCCGCGGTGATGGCCTCGCTATCGACCCTGCGTGAACTCGGCGCCGAGTTAGTCGACATCAGTTTACCCAATAGCCATCTTTCGGTACCCGCCTACTATGTGATCGCCCCCGCCGAGGCATCAGCCAACCTGTCCCGATTTGACGGCGTACGCTACGGTCATCGCTGTGATAACCCCGTGGACCTAGAAGATATGTACTGTCGTAGCAGAGCTGAGGGCTTTGGCGAGGAGGTACAAAGACGCATTTTGATTGGCAGCTACTGTCTGTCGGCGGGTTACTACGACGCCTACTATCGAAAAGCTCAACAGGTTCGTCAATTGATTCGTCAGGACTTTGTCCATGCCTTCGAACAAGTCGACATCATCATGGGTCCAACTTGCCCATCACCGGCCTTTAAATTTGGCGCCAAAGGTGATGACCCAGTGGCTATGTACCTAGAGGATATCTACACTATTGCCACCAATCTAGCTGGACTTCCCGGCATGTCGATACCCTGTGGATTGGTAAATGGCAATCCGGCCGGGATCCAATTGATCGGTAACTACTTTGACGAAGCGTCGTTATTGAACGTTGCCCATCGTCTGCAGCAGGCGACCGACTGGCACAAGTTACAACCCGGGGGACTCGATTGATGCAATGGGAAACCGTGATCGGCCTTGAGATTCACGTCCAACTGGCCACCGCGACAAAAATCTTTTCCGGCGCCAGCACCCGCTTTGGGGGAGCCGCCAACAGCCAGGCCTGCGCCATCGATCTGGCCATGCCGGGCACCCTGCCGGTTCTCAACGCGCAGGCGGTGGATTTTGCCCTGATGTTTGGGCTTGCCATCGACGCCGATATCCCGATGATATCGGTGTTTGAACGCAAAAATTATTTCTACCCCGACCTCCCAAAGGGATACCAGACGACCCAGTTGGACAAACCCGTTGTCGGTGCTGGTCGCGTCACAATAGAGACCGTAGACGGGGGTAGCAAGGAGGTACGAATCCACCACGCACATCTCGAAGAGGACGCTGGAAAATCGCTCCACGAGGGCGCCTTCGGGAGCCAATATTCGGGTATCGATCTTAACCGAGCGGGTACCCCGTTGATCGAAATAGTCACCGAACCAGATTTATCAAACGCCACCGAGGCGGTGATATTTGCCAAAAAATTGCACGCACTGGTGACGTCGCTAGGGATCTGCGACGGTCGCATGGCCGAGGGTTCGTTGCGCTTCGACGTCAACGTCTCGGTGCGGCCCTTAGGCAGCGAGACGCTCGGCACCCGCACCGAGACCAAAAACCTCAATTCGTTCAAGTTTATGGAGGAGGCGATTGTTCGCGAAGTAGCGCGGCAGATCGATGTCCTCGAAGACGGCGGTAGCATTGTGCAAGAGACCCGTCTATACAATGGCGACACCAAGGTCGCCCGCTCGATGCGCAGCAAGGAAGAAGCCAACGACTACCGCTACTTTCCGTGCCCAGACCTTCTCCCCGTGGTGATCACCGAGGCGCGTTTACAACGCTTGCGAGACGCCCTTCCGGAATTGCCAGATGCGCGAGTCGCACGCCTGATTGAGCGCTACGCGATCGCAGCAAAGGACGCGCAGATACTCGCCAATGACGTTGCACTAGCAAACTATTTTGAAACCGTCACTGAGCATTGCGACGACCCACGACTGGCCGCCAACTGGACCACGGGGGACTTGATCGGGCGGCTCAATGGCGAGGGTCTAGAACTTGCCGAGAGCCCCATAAGTGCCGAGCAGTTGGGCATTTTAATCCAGCGAATCGGCGATCAAACGATCTCGGGTAAAATGGCCAAACAGGTGTTTGATGGCGTTTGGAGCGGCGCTGGCGAGGTCGACCAGATCATTAAAGAGCGTGGCCTCAAACAGGTCTCCGATAGTGGCGCACTAGAACAATTAGTGGCCGACGTTCTGGCCAAAAATCCGGTCATGATAGACCATTACCTTGCCACCGAAGAGGGCCGTCGCAAGAAAAAATTGGGTGGTTTTATGGGTCAAATTATGCAGGCCTCGAAGGGCCAAGCAAATCCCCAGCAAGTCAATCAGATACTTTTGGCTCAATTGCAAAGCCTTATCGGATCACGCGGAGACTAAGCCACCCATGAGCGCGAAAAAAGACAAGCAAAAAATCCTCGGCGAAGTGTTCGACGACCAACGAGTTCGCAACTTTCTTGAACTGCAACCACCTGCCGGTGTCGACCGCGACTTTCATCTAATGGAGCGCGCTTATCGCAGCATGAACATTGACAATTTTGCTACCTTTATGGATTTCTTTTGTGCCGCCGGGCACCGCGTAGAGGCCCAGAGCAACGACGGGAAAACGCTGCTACAGATCGTGCTCGAGCACCGGCTCGGCCAACCTTATGCAGAGATTCTCGGTGCCCATGGCGCGCAGACGACAGCAGTCGCCCAGAGCAGCCCATAACCCGCAGTGGGCACGACCAAGCGTATAATCATAAAGAATTAATAATTAAGCACAGTCAGATTTTGTTATGCTAAAATCTCGAATTGAGCAATGTCTAACGCAGAGCGCTGCGGACGCAGAGACTAAGTTGCTATGAGATCGCCGCAAACGATCTTAAATATCATATGGGAGGATTTTTGAGTGAGTGAATACGATAAAGAATTTGAATTTTATGTAGGGCCGGCGACCCATCTTGAGGGCGCCTCACTAGCCATCGACGGCACCGCGCGCATCGACGGTAAAATCGTTGGCAAAGTCTCTGTAAAGCACCTCATCGTTGGCGTCGACGGTGTTGTTCAGGGCGACATATCTGGCGAGACAGCGACCATCGAAGGCACGGTAGAAGACACCCTATCGTTGACCGGAAAATTGCTCGTGTGCGCGTCGGGCCGCATTCGGGGTAAAATTCAGTACGGGTCACTCCAGACTGAAGAGGGCGCAAAATTGATCGGCGAAATCACTACCGATTGGGATCAAGGCGCGGCCGCACCTGAGGTCTCTAGTCGACTGGAAGCCTTCAAGTCCGGTTTGACCATGGACGCCGACAGCGAACAGCTGGAAATCTAAGTTACTTTTTTAGTGCCCGAGGAGCTTTTTTGAGCAATCTACTTTCAGGCTCAGGAGCAAGATCTATCGCTCGACCCAAGACGGTCATTTTTGCCAACTCCAAAGGTGGAGTAGGTAAGAGTACGCTGGCACTTTTGATGGGCCTGGGACTGGCGACGCGGCATCAAGATGCCAGCGTCAAACTGATCGATCTCGACCCCCAAGCAACCAGCAGTGATTCATTGCGCCGCTTTTGCGATATGCGCTTTTCGGTGGTTAACGACACGCGACTGAATTTGGCTGACGGTGGGCCGGATAATGAAAATATCGTCAAAACTATCGATGCCGAGCGCAACAGCCAATACAACAAGCGCTTCGTAGTTCTCGACAGCGCCGCGGGCAGCGATCCGAGCCGGAGTCCATTCCTATTCCAATGCGACATCATGCTGATTCCCACATCGGTGAGCGATGCCGACATCTTTGCCACCAAGAAGTATCTTGCCGCTTTGCACAACCTCTTTAGCACCCACGAAATTCGCCACACAACGCCGCCACCGGCGTTGGTGGTATTGCCGAATCTGGTCGACAGTCGCGAGGAATTTAACGAACTGCGCCACTCCCTAGCCAAGGAACAGGTGTATCTCGGTAAGCCGCTGTATTATTCCCCTGCGTTTCGCCGCGCTTTTCGTGAACAGCGCAACGATGAAAACATCCGCACCATCTTCCACCAGGCGCAGCCTTATACGCTGTGGTTGACGAGTCTGCTAACGCAATCCCACCGACTTGAGAAAAGACCCAAAAAACTGTTTCAATTATAGCCGGTGCAGGGCGCTCATCGGCGCTCTGGGTGATGCCATTTGCCGAGGATTCAGCCGACATGTGCGCGATGCGAAAGAAGTCGGATCTACCCAAAAAAATCTGCGCAAGCTGCCAACTACCCTTTGTATGGCGTAAAAAATGGCGTAACAACTGGCCCGATGTGCGCTACTGTTCCGAGCGCTGTCGAAAGCGTCGAGTACCCACCTAATCACTCGCCCTGACGGTATATGAGATTATGCAAACACCCAAAAATTCTCGCAAAGAAACTGACATCCTGATTATTGGCGCCGGACTTGCTGGGCTTAGCGCCGCGCATAAGTTGATCGAGCGCGGCCGCCAAGTGCTGGTGGTAGACAAGGGCCGAGGTCTCGGCGGACGCCTAGCGGGGCGCCGCATTGGCACCGCAACCTTTGACCATGGCGCGCAGTTTATGACCGCACGTGATCCACGCTTTGTGGCCCTAGTCGAGCGCTGGGTGGACACCGGTGTCGCCGAGGAGTGGTATCGCAGTTACCCAGGACAACCGCAAGCGCACCCCCGCTGGCGGGGTGTGCCGACCATGACTGCTTTGGCCAAAGATCTGGCACGCGGCATCGAAGTGTGGTCGAGCACGAGAGTCGTTGAAATGCGCCAGTCCGAGCACGCTTGGCATATCGCATTGGATAATGGCGCCAGCCTCACGGCCGGCACAGTGATATTAACAGCGCCGGTGCCGCAGTCGATCGACCTCATCGATGGCGGTGCCATCGCGCTGTCTAGCGATCACCGCCGACGTCTTGAACAAGTCGAGTACGACGCCTGCATCGCCGTAATGGCGATCCTCGACGGCCCTAGCATGATCCCAGCGCCGGGCGCAGTCGCCCCGAAAAATGGCATCCTCGACTGGATTAGTGACAACCAGCAAAAGGGCGTCTCCGGGGTGCCGGCGGTGACGCTGCACGCCAGTGCCGCATTTAGCGCGGAGCATTTAGACGCGCCGCGCGAGGTCGTCGGCAAACGCATCATCGAGGCCGCGAAGCCTTGGTTAAAAGCGACTGTGATCGACTACCAAGTGCACGGTTGGCGCTACAGTAAACCCAACCGCGTCGATGAGGAAACCTGCCTAGTAGTTTGCCAAAATCCGCCGTTGGTGCTCGCCGGCGATGCCTTTGCCGGCCCCCGCGTCGAGGGTGCCGTTGTCTCTGGTTGGGCGGCCGCGGAGGCACTCATCAACGACATCCCATGACCCTATAAGGCGACACACCGATTGCTGGCTGCGTGCCATTCGCCTAGCCAGCGCTTGTGATCGTCGTATGGAGACCTGCCAACAAGTGTCGCTCAGACCGGATCGTGGATAACATTGTGTTATTAATAATTGCTTTTCTGACGCTAATAGCGCGAAGCTTTAGTGATATAATTTTTTAAAAAAACTACCAATAACAATGCGAACTGCATGCACAATCGGCAGTCCATAGCCGCCTCGCCATGCAAATTCATAGAGGGCTTGATCAATGGCAGATACTGAACAAAGATTGCGGGTGCAACTGGCAGCCTGCTACCGTATCTTCGACTATCTAGGCTGGACCGAATCGATCTACAACCACATCACGGTGAAGTTGCCTGGCGAGCATGCACATTTTTTAATCAACCCCTACGGTCTCCATTTTAGCGAGGTCTGTGCATCCAACCTGATCAAGGTCGATATCGACGGCCAGATCGTCGAGCCCAGCGAGTACCCGGTAAATCCGGCCGGCATGCTTATTCACTCTGCCATCCATGGCGCCCGCGGCGACACCCGGTGCATCGCCCACACCCACACCGATGCCGGTATGGCCGTCGCCTGTCAGGCGCGAGGATTGCGCCATGAGAACTTTTATTCAGCGCTGATGCAAGGTCAGATAGCCTACCACCCGTTCGAGGGGATTACCGTATTAGACGGTGAAAAACAGCGTCTAATAGCCAATCTCGGCGATAAGAACTTGTTGATATTGCGCAACCATGGCCTGCTCAGTTGCGGCCGTTCGATCCCCGAGGCCTACCAAAATCTCTGGGGCCTACAGCGTGCTTGCGAAATACAGGTGGCCACCGATGCCTGCAGTGAGGCCATCATGCAGATCTCGGCAGAGGTGTTGGAAACAGCTGAGCAAGTGATGAAAATCCAAACTATGGGACAGCCCTCCGGACAACTCGAATTCGACGCCATGCAGCGTATCGTCGATAAAATCGATCCCAGTTACCGCGAGTAAAACGGACGTTAACGGACCCCCTATTTGAATAATCCGCGAGCAATGATGAGCTTCATGATTTCATTACTGCCGGCATAGATGCGCTGCACGCGCGCATCGGCAAACGCCCGACAGACCTGATATTCCCACATGTAACCCCAGCCTCCGTGAAGCTGGAGACACTCATCGGCAGCTCGACACTGCAGTTCAGTGACCAGTAATTTAGCCTTTGAGGCGGTCACTGTGTCGAGCTCATTGGCCAGCAATAATTCGGTACAACGGTCGACAAAGACTTCCGCGGACGTCACCTCGGTATCCAACTCGGCGAGTTTAAACTGGGTATTTTGAAACGCCGCCAGGTTGCTACCAAACGCCTTGCGCTGCTGGGTATAAGCCACGGTCTGCTCGATCAGCGCCTTGCAGGTGCCGATACCACTTATCGCCACCGACAGCCGCTCCTGCGGGAGATCTTGCATTAGATAGACGAATCCGCGGCCCTCCTCGCCGAGCAGATTGTCAGCCGGAACCCGCACATCCTGAAAGAACAGCTCGGCGGTATCCTGCGCCTTCATGCCTAACTTCTCCAGGTTTTGGCCCTTAGTAAAGCCTGCCAGTCCGGCTTCGACCAAAAACAGACTGATTCCTTTGGCGCCGGCGGTTGGGTCGGTTTTAGCCACCACAATCACCAGATCGCTCATTATACCATTGGTAATAAAGGTCTTTGAGCCGTTCAAAATATAGTCGTCACCGGACCGCGCCGCCGTGGTGGTAATCGCCTGTAAATCCGAGCCGGTGCCCGGTTCTGTCATGGCGATAGCCATAATCAACTGCCCAGAAATACACCGCGGTAGATATTTTTTCTTTTGCGCATCGGACCCGTAGCGCACTAAATACGGCACCGCAATATCCGAGTGTAGGGTCCAACCAAGGCCCGACGCGCCGGCCCGACCGATCTCCTCGCCCACGATCGCGTTGTATCGAAAATCGGCGCCAACACCCCCGTAATCCTCGGGTACCGTCGGGCATAAAATGCCTTGGGCTCCGGCCTGCAACCAGATCTCTCGACTGACACAGCCGTCTTTTTCCCACTGCGCATGATGCGGAAGCGCCTCATTTTCAATCAGTTTGCGCACCGAATCACGAAACATCTGATGGTCTGAATCGTAGAGGGTTCTGGGAATCATTGGGCGCTCCAAAGCTATGAAAAACAGGCTATAACGGCTATGTCGAACGACTTAAACCGAATTTGTGCCCAGACAGGCGCCCCGCCGTGAATGCGTGTAGCATAACACGCGATTTCAAGGTGTGCTCAATCGGGCAGAACATAAAAGGTTCTTAACGGCAGCGAGGCTATCCCGCCGCCAGGGGCTGGCTAAAACCGCTTGGCCAGCATCGCGGTGGGCGTTAGGTAGGCCAACCATGCGACCAAACGCCAGCGGCGAGTGATGTAGACATGGCTCTTTTTGCGCACGATGGCGACCATTATCTGCCGTACCGCCCGATCGACCGGCGCCATCCAAGGGGGCGAACCGAGCACCATCGGAGTGCGCACGAAACCCGGCTCGACCACGGTGACAGTAATCGGTACCCGACGACGGTCGACGCGGCCGCGGAGGCCGTTTAAGTAGCTCGAGACGAATGCCTTAGAGGCGTGATAGGTGGGCATTGACGCGCCAGAAATATGCGCTGCAAGCGATGAAATACCGACCAAATGGCCTTTTCCAGCCGCCTCAAAGTGCTGCATCGCAACCACCGCTAAGGCGCAAAAGCCGCGCACATTGACATCGATGATGGTGCGCTGATTCTCCCACTCAAGACGGCCTTCGAGAAAGCCCACGCCAGAATTCAGCACCACCATGTCAACACCGCCCATACGTTCGATCAACGCCTGCAACTGCGCCTGCGCGTCTTCACACTCGGTGACATCGGAACACTGCACCCAATGCTCACCGGGCAGTTGTTCCATCAGTTCGTTGAGACGGTCTTCGCGTCGCGCCATCAAACCCAGTTGATAGCCAGCGTCGGCCAACTGAATCGCCAGCTCCCAGCCGATGCCGGAACTCGCTCCGACGATAATTGCTTTGTCCATAGCTGATCCCTGAAGTCAGTAAAAGTGCGAGTAGTTTAGCTGTATCGCGCCGATCTGAGAAGGCGTGATCGACAATCGGGGGGCGCGCTACATATTCCTGCGATACAGCCCGCCAACGCTGTACAAAGCGTGGCTCATCTGGCCCAGCGTGCAACATTTTGAGGCGTTCATAAGCTCGGCAAAAATGTTCTCTCGATTGAGAGCCGCAGATTGCAATTGCACCACTGCTGTTGCATGGCCCTGGCGATTGCGCGCTTGGCAATCAGCGACGTTATCAACCTGCATCTGTTTTTCGTCGTCGCCGGAACGCGCCAATTCGCGACCTTCGATGACCTCTTCGGAGCCGGCCTCCGGCAAAAAGGTGTTAACGCCGATCAGCGGCAAACTGCCATCGTGTTTTTTGTGCTCGTAGTACATGCTCTCTTCTTGAATTTTGCCGCGTTGATACATGGTATCCATAGCCCCGAGCACGCCGCCACGCTCAGAAATCTTTTCAAATTCCTCGTAAACTGCAGCCTCCACCATGTCGGTGAGTTTTTCGACAATAAAGGATCCCTGCCAAGGGTTCTCGCAGAAGTTTAAGCCAAATTCCCGATTAATTATCAACTGGATGGCGACCGCGCGGCGCACAGATTCCTCGGTGGGCGTAGTGATGGCTTCGTCATAGGCATTGGTGTGCAGGCTGTTGGTGTTGTCAAAGATCGCATACAGCGCCTGTAAGGTGGTGCGAATGTCGTTGAAACTCATTTCCTGCGCGTGCAGGCTGCGCCCCGACGTCTGAATGTGATATTTTAGCATCTGACTGCGCGGTCCAGCGCCGTATCGCTCTTTCATTGCTCGTGCCCATATCCTGCGCGCAACGCGACCCATCACGGTGTACTCGGGGTCCATACCGTTAGAAAAGAAAAAGCTGAAATTAGGTACAAAATCATCGACCTTCATTCCGCGAGATAGATAATATTCAACCAGCGTAAAACCATTTGACAGAGTGAACGCCAATTGCGATATCGGATTCGCGCCGGCCTCGGCAATATGGTACCCACTGACCGATACGCTATAGTAATTACGCACCTTGTTGTCGATAAAGAACGACTGCATATCGCCCATCATTTGCATCGCAAAGTTAGTCGAAAAAATACAGGTATTCTGCGCCTGATCCTCTTTTAAAATGTCTGCTTGGACGGTACCGCGAACCGAACTCAGCGTGCGTTTGCGGATCTCTGCGTAAATCTCGGCAGGCACCAAATCATCGCCGCTAACGCCGAGTAGGCCAAGACCCAGTTCGTTGTGCGTCTCTGGCAGAACACCGGCGTAAGCCGGCCTCACGTGGACGTTAAACAGACTGTCAATCTTGGTCTTGGTGGCTTCCCAAAGACCGTTTTCCTTGAGGTACAACTCGACCTGCTGGTCGATGGCGGCGTTCATAAAAAACGCCAATATCATCGGCGCGGGGCCGTTGATAGTCATCGATACCGAGGTCGATGGAGCGCATAGATCAAATCCTGAAAATAGCTTTTTCATGTCATCGAGGGTCGCGATACTGACTCCCGAATTGCCAATCTTACCCCAGATATCGAGGCGTACATCGGGATCCGAACCGTACAGGGTCACCGAATCGAACGCGGTCGACAAGCGGGTCGCTTCCTGTCCCTTTGACAGGTAGTGAAAACGACGGTTAGTACGCTCCGGCGTTCCCTCACCGGCAAACATACGGGTTGGGTCCTCGCCCGCGCGGCGATAGGGAAATACACCTGCGGTGTAAGGGTAGCCGCCAGGCAGGTTTTCCGCCAGCAGGAAGGTCAGTTGTTCGCCCCAATCGGCGTATTGCGGCGCCGCTATCTTCGGTATCTGCAGGCCACTGAGCGACTCCACTCGGTTGCTGCCAGTGATATCTTTACCGCGAACCTGATAACTGTATTGCTCGCTCTCGACACCGGCCTTGCGCTGCGGCCATTCCTGCAAAAGACGGATCGACTCGCCATTTAATTCGGCCAACGTATGCTGATAGGCTTGACGTAGAGCGCGCAGAGTCGCGTCGTCGCCGGCGTTGCTTAACGCCGCGACTGGGTAGGCCTGCAGCGCTTCGGGGAGCTCGCTGTCGCCAATCACTTGGAGCGCGCAGAACTGTTGGTAAGCGCGTGATGCGGCCTCAGCCTGCTGCGCATTGGTGGCTTTAATAGCACGCGCCTGTTCGCTGATTTCGGCCAGATAACGGATTCGACTGCCCGGAATCAGCGCCGCCGATTTCGGTTCCACCTCTATAGCCACGCCATCCGCCGCCAGCGGCGCCTCGGGCAACCAAACCGAACTGTCGAGACCGTTGCGCTCGACCATCAGGCGACAGAGGTTGCGAAACGCATGATTGACACCCGGGTCGTTGAATTGGCTGGCGATGGTTGGATAGACAGGGATATCTTCAGCCGCCACTTCAAAGGTATTGTGGTTGCGCTGCCATTGTTTACGAATATCGCGCAGCGCGTCTTCGGCGCCGCGACGGTCGTACTTGTTGAGGATCACCATATCGGCATAATCGATCATATCGATTTTTTCGAGCTGGCTAGCGGCACCATAATCGCTGGTCATGATGTACAGCGAAAAATCCACTAGATCGACAATTTCTGAATCCGACTGGCCGATGCCGGCGGTTTCAACCAAAATTAGGTCGTAGGCCAAGGACTTTAGAAACAACGTAATATCGCCGAGCATTTCACTGGTCGCCAAATGCTGCCTGCGAGTCGCAATAGAGCGCATGTAGATGTTGTCCGACGACAGTATATTCATCCGGATACGATCGCCTAACAGGGCACCGCCGGTGCGACGGCGCGTCGGATCGACCGCCAACACTGCAATCCGCATGTCTGGGCGCTGCTGCAAAAAACGGCCAAGCAATTCGTCGACACTGCTGCTCTTACCGGCGCCGCCTGTGCCGGTAATCCCCAGCACTGGGGTGTCGCCAGCCGCCAGTTGCCACGTCTTTTTTAAACGCGCCAATTCAGTCTCGTCGAGCCCGCCTTCTTCGATCAACGAGATCATCTGAGCGACCGAAATGTCGCTGTCTTTGTTCACTTCTGGTGGCTGGAACCCGTCCACCCGGTGATCCCGTGCGCGCGCCACTAGGTCCTCGATCATGCCCACCAAACCCATCTTCATACCGTGCGTTGGGTGGTATATTTTTTCTACACCCTCAGCCTCGAGCTGGGCAATTTCGTCGAGCGTGATGGTGCCGCCGCCGCCGCCAAAAATCTTGATGTGACTGGCGTTATTTTCCTTTAGGCGCTGCAGCATAAAGCTAAAATATTCCATGTGCCCGCCCTGGTAGGAACTGATCGCAATGGCGTCGGCATCCTCTTGTATCGCCGCTCGCACCACGTCGTCGACGCTGCGGTTGTGGCCTAGGTGGACGACTTCGGCACCACTCCCCTGAATCATTCGGCGCATCACATTTATGGCCGCATCGTGCCCATCGAACAGCGAGGCGGCAGTGACAAATCGGAGCGGCGTCGAAACCCCGGACCGATCGCTGTTTGATTTTTGCTGCAGGGTTGAAGGCTGTGACGACATGCTTGAATCCTTACCGGTCTTAAAACACCAGTGGCTGAAATGAGAGTTCGTAAAAATAAACAGTTAGGTATATTGACACATTGTCCGACAATAGGTCAATATCTAACCAATTGCATGTTTCTGGGGTTCGATTACGCAGTCCGACTTCTTCGAGCTGCGCGGACTGCGGTTTACGAGAGGCCCCTATGCCAGTCAATCATAATTTCTCCAAATTAGCTCGGCAACCCGCCTACCGCGCAGTCAGCGAAAAAATCCGTCAGGTCATCCTGTCGGGTGAACTGCAGGCGGGTGATATGTTGCCCACCGAACTCGAACTCGCAGAACAATTTGGCGTTACCCGCTCAACCCTGCGCGAGGCAATCAGACTCCTCGAAGAGAGCGGTATCATAGGACGCGCCGATCGCAAGCGCTTGGTGGTGACGCTGCCGCAAACCGCTGCTGTCGGCCGGTCGGTCAGCTCCGCCATGCTGATGCACCGAGTGACCTTTAAAGAACTCTGGCAAGTCGCTATGGGTCTCGAGCCACTGGCCGGAAAATTGGCCTGTGCATCGGCGACCGATGAGGACAAGCAACGACTCGCCGATAATCTACAGCGCACAGAAACGGTGCTCGAAGACCACGCGCGCTTGCTTGAAGCCGAGATCGACTTCCATAATTTGGTTGCATCGGCGACCCACAACTACGCGTTACTGCAGGCGCGGGCGCCACTAAACGATCTGTTTTATCCAGCGTGGGGCGCGGTCATCCGAGCGCTATCGCCGGGCCAGCGTATTTTAGTCGCCCACCGACGGGTGTATGAAGCGATCTGCAACAACAAACCCAGAGAGGCCGAGCGGTGGATGGAAAAACACATGATAGATTTTAGACGCGGCATCGAGATGGGCAACTTAGGTTTCGATCAACCGGTTACCAGCGCCGCCAATACCAGCGGTCAGAATTGAGTCGCCGCGCCATGCGCCACGACCGGTGCGACCGATCTGTCGACCAACAAACACTCCAACCGCCCCTCCTCCATTAACCGGCTCTTGCTGATCACAAACGGCGCCAACAATCCCGCCAAGTCGGCCTGCGTATGGGTATAAAGCCGCAGCGGCGCTCCACCCCGCCGCACTTGGGTCATGGTGTCGGCGCCGGCCAATCCGTAGTGATAGTGGGGCATCGGCGTGGCGCGCATCGCACCCAGACAATAACCGCGGGTGGCTGCGCTCAGGTGGGGCCGCAACGCCTCGAGCATGGCCGCGATATAGGGAGCCCTAAGGTAGCTAAAAAAATCCCAGAACAAGCACACGTCCAAGCTCACATCAGGCTTCAATTTAAGCGCCGCGGTAAACAGTGAAATCAGATCAGCGCGCGTCATATCCGGCTGCGAACCACTGATAAAAGGCTCGGCATAGAGGTCGGGAAAGGCCAGATAGCAATGCCGCTGGTTGAAGTGACGACCAAAAAAGTTCACCGTAGAGGCCCCAGCGCTGCCGACATCCAGCACCCGCATGGCCTTGTTTT
>MDTF01017755.1_pt1 | contig 17742 bp, 11 predicted proteins | sample 811191 | NCBI WGS metagenome assembly MDTF01 (sample SAMN05326649, study PRJNA326480) | marine metagenome | isolation source: seawater | place: Southern Ocean | collected 2011 | reverse complement strand
CTTACAGACTCTCCAACATTTGTCCAAGGATCGTGGTACAAGCCAAGACCAGCAATCATCGTACGATAAATCGATGACTTTGCTTTAAACGACACCGTGTAATTAGAATCAGGCACTAGCGTCATCGTCTGGCTCAAGTTCACATCCCAAACATTATCGGAGGTTGTTTCCGCAACGGCAAAGTAAGATGTCATGGGAGTAGATCCCAACATCGTATTTTCAAAATCATTAATCAGCGTCTTAATATAAAAATACTCAGAGCTGTTGCGTTCGAGGTTTGGCTCTTTTATGTTAACTAAGAATTTGTTAGTGATAACGCTCTCAAAATAAACATCATCCGGATCTAGTCGCTCTAACTGATCAAGCTCGAGTAAATAGCCGGTATCACCTAGTGCAACACGGTTATCGCTCTCTTCGACCTTTTGCGTAATATTGTAAGTACCGTTGTATTCATCATTAATATACACCTCGGCGAAGCGCCCTTGGGGCGTCCAATCCAAGTTACTGATATAACCCATCTCAAATGATATTTTATTCCGCAGCATCGTTTTGTCAGAGTACTCAGCTAAAAACAGCCACTTTTTGTCCTTTGGCATGCCCAGGAACTCTGCTTTATCAGCTAACTTCATCTGGAAAGGTTTTTTGGGGTGAAAGCCCCAGGTCGAGTTACCTCTGCCACGAATTTTCATTTCTACTTGAGCTAAATTATCAAAATCTCGACCTCCAATTATGGAGGTATCCCCAGGGATATAGTTTTCTTTAGAATCAATAGCCGCATAGTAATCTGTCGTGAGATAAACAATTGGAAGATCTGTAAACTTAGTTAAATCCACCTCATAACTCGTGGTCTGGCCATCTGTGCCCGTTATCGTATAGGCCACAAGGTCCGTAAAATCATTAACAGTAGTACCACTAACCTGAGTAACACCGTCGATACTGGCGGAGGCGCCATCATGCTGAAAACTAGCAACAAGCTCGTTAATAGGTGCGTTGGTGAGTGTGCGACCAGAAAAAACTCCATCAAGCTCGGTCAGTGTCAGATCACTTTCCAACCCTGTGTTTTCGACCATAAGAAAAGAAAGCTGACTAATAGTTGGCGGCAACTGTGCTACCGGGGCTTCAATAGGCGCTGAAGAGCCTCCTCCCCCTCCGCAGCCTGCAAGTAAAAAGGCTAACGCGATAATAACTACTTGAGATTGCATCTATTTTTTCCTAGGAATTTAAAACGGCGAGTGTAGCAAGATAAAGGTATTCCATAATGGTTAAATTGATTCTGATCATAGGTGCTACGCGACTAGCGATGCAAGCACTCGACGTTTCCCCTCAAAAGGGTGACGGCCATGCATGGTAAGAAAATTATCCACCAAGGCTATATCTCCGACCTGCCAAGGAATATCAAAAGTTAGTGCGTCAGCGATCCTTATGACTACTGCCATATCATCATTACTGATGGGCGATCTATCACCAAAGCATATAGATTTTTCTCCCACATTTCTGGCGTCTTGCCAGCCTCGAAACGCTGCAATCAACTGATTGAAAAAAACTTTTCGCCCATCAGTTGTTATGCGTACGGCGGGTAATATAGGTGTGGTTACGCTAAGTGTTCCATCAGCTTGCCATTGCCACTCATAGTTTAATCGCGCCAGCTTAGCTTCGGCCTCTTTAATACTTTCTGCGCTCAATGTGCTGCGCCAACTGCGACCCTGACCAGATTCCAAATCATTCTCTGCCGGCATAGTTTGTGAGTAGCGTATGCCCTTATTTTCGCAGTCGGCAAGAAAATCGGGGATCTCTTCCTGTAAATGCGCCAGTAGAATATCAGAGCGGCAGATAGGTGTGGCACCGCCAGAGTCAGGCGCCAGTTCACAAAAGAAAAATAATTTTGATGGGTAAATAGGCGTTTGTGCCATTTCGTGATGAAGAAAAATTGATACCGATGCTGGCGCTTCATTAGCGGTGAACACTAGCTCGGTGCGATTATGCCGAACGGCATTAGAGAGAGAATCTTCATAGGTAAAGCTAGGCCAATCAAACGAACGAATAAAACGATCAAACCCCTGATCATCGGTAACACCAAAGCCTCTGAACAACAAAGCCCCATGAGTTGTTAGCTCATCTTCTATCTGTTCCCTATGCTCCTGAAGCCAATCTGTCACCGCAGCAAGATCAGAGCAACCCTGACCCGAATAGACCAGCGGGAAAACGCTATCTTGATACTGTTGTTGAGTACCTAAGGCGATTTTTTTTACGTTAATTGAGCCCATCAAAAATCAACCTCCCTTAGCCATAAATCGAGTGAAAGCAACCAAATGCCCCTTCACAAAAGTCGCCAGGGTCATTGAACCGACGGTTTTGATTAAGCGCCGAAATGGCAGCCATTTCTTCATCCGTTAAACTGAAGTCAGACAGAGAGAGGTTCTCCACTAGACGCTCTAGCTTGCTCGTTTTGGGTATCACCGCCGTACCCCGCTGTACGCCCCAGCGCAAAACTACCTGAGCCGGCGTTACAGCCGCCCTTTTTGCCGCAGTAATAACCACAGACTCAGTTAGTACGGAATCATCAGCTGTTGCCATATCCAGAGCGACATAAGACAGTGCGCCCAAAGGCGAAAATGCCGTTACAGCAATGTTATAGGACTGTGCTGTGCGAATTAAAGCCTCTTGTGTAAGGTATGGGTGAGATTCTATCTGCAACATCGCTGGTTTTATTCTCGCATAGCTCATTAGGTCATGAAGAAGCACTGCGCTGTAGTTACAGACACCAATTTTACGCACCAGTTGGTTCTCAACCAATCTCTCCATGGCTGTCCATGTTTCACTGAGGGGTACCGCATCAGGTTCCATAGCAGGATGCTCACCCTTAGGATTAAAAATCCACTCAGGCGGATAGCGATCATTAAAGTCTACATACTTAAGGGCAATGGGAAAGTGAACGAGATATAGGTCGAAATAATCTATACCTAAGTCGGCAAGTGACTTCTCACAGGCCGCTTGGACATGTTCTTGGCGGTGAAAGGTATTCCATAACTTGGAGGTAATCCACAAATCGTCGCGGCAACATAGGCCGTCAGCAATCGCTTTTGCAATGCCCTCGCCCACCTGCTTTTCATTGCCATAATCGGCCGCATTATCCAAATGCCGATAGCCAGCCTTAATGGCGTTATAGACCGTATCTGCAACCTCATCAAGGTTAAGCTTCCACAAACCCAAACCTACAGAGGGCATAACCTGACCTGTTACATTTATTGTTTGATTCATGTGTAATCCATTTTATCTAAGGTATTTTGATAAATTGTTGTCATGCATAAAGGCTTTGACGTCTACGGCTTGCTCAGTTTTCATGGAATACTGCGCCGCGCTAGCAACAATCATTGACCACAGGCCTTGTACGGGTGTGGCTGACTGACTGGCTTTGCCATCAAGTTGATCAACAAAGGCAATATGCTCATAGTAAGTTGCACCATGATGTCCACTCTGCTCAATTTCACGGGCGTAGGTCACATCAGTCTGCTTTGATGCGCCCCACTCACCAAGCTCTAGTGCAACCGTCGCAGTCGATGGTTGCTGCTGATGGATGTTGAACACCTCTTGGGTTACCAGCCGACCTTTATCGCCGCACACAATCATATCTTCCGTAAAGTCATGACAGAACATATTAAGAGTAAAATTAGCCCGCACGCCGTTCGCATAATCGATCACGACAAATGCATGATCATCTATATCAGCAGGGACACCATCCTTATCAAAGTCTAAAAAGTTGACCGCTTGTCCCCCTGAGGCATAGACCCTAACCGGCATTGCACCAGCCATCTGGTTGATCAAATCAAAGTAATGGCAACACTTTTCGACCAGAGTTCCACCACTATTTTTGTTAAATTTGTTCCATTGCCCCACTTTGTCTAAAAAAGGCGGTCGATGCTCACTCATACTAATGGTTTTAATGGCCCCAATAGACGTGCGAGTCTGCGCTTCATGAAATGCTTCTACGTACTGCGCCTTATAGCGATATTGCAGACCAATTTGAATAAAAGAGGCGTAATTGTCATTAGCTTTAACAATTGCATCAGCATCGCTGAGGTCTGTTGCCATTGGCTTTTCTAGAAAAATTGGCTTGCCCGACTGCATCGCCACGTTGAGAATCTCAAAATGCGTATGATTGGGCGTGCAGATCATTAAAGCATCAGCCTCAGGATCATTGCATGCGGACACTAAATCGGAGTAACGCATTAGTGATTGGTCGCTGTAATTGCTAAAATTATGCTCGGCGACGTCCATACTTTCTTTTTGGCTGTCATAGATGCCGTGAATAGATGCACGACCCAATAGAGTCGCGACATACATGTGCTCCTGACCGATAGTGCCAGTGCCAATAATGACCAATTTATAAGTAGATTCTGGGGCTTTGTACAGATACTTATCCGCATCTGTAATATGTCTTTGGCCCACCGACTTCTCGAAAAAACGTAACCTTTGCTTACTCACTTATTGCTATCCAAATAATCTAATGTCAAGGGTGTGACGATAAGACGCCATAGTGAGACTAATTTGCACTTCAGTCTACTGTCCATTATCAATTTTTATATCAAACTAACTCAAATCACTATTAATCGCATGTCGAGGAGCACAAGTTGGCAAGAATGATGGATCTGCTATACCTGTAATATTGGTTTGAAAAATAAATAAACTACCCGCATCTGGTTGCTCTTCGCTAGCCGTTGCACCGCCGGTGATAAAAACCAACTGCCCAATCAGACTTGGATGTTTTGCACATTCAGGCACTGAACAACCCCATGTGGTTTTAAGATGAATATTATGTAAACTTATAGACTAAGATATCATCCTAATTAATGGCCTGATTTTAATTTAATATCCCAACAACAATAACGTAAATTAGACACACCAACATCAGCACTGATCGTCAAAAAGTACGCAACAGTAGAAATTAAGTTCTCAGGAGGAGTTCAGTGTGAGCATAAATTGGCCGCGAGTCATTCTATTTATCAGTACGATTTTAATAAGCAGTAATGCCATCACTGCTGAAGACCTTTACACCAACCAGCCGCCAATCACGCCCGAATTAGCTTTTTTAGGCGCCTATGACATAGGTGCTAGCACCATTAATATAGTTGATCATAACCGCCTAAACACAAGCAACTTTATCACCACAACTAGCCGACCATTGGTACTTGAAGTCTGGTATCCAGCAGACATGTCGACACGCTCCACCGATGATACATTAAAGGCTACCTATAAAAATGTCACACGACTGCACCAACCATTCGAATTACAGGGATTAGCCTATCGTGATGCTGCACTTATCACTGGTGGTCAGTTTCCACTTATTCTTCTGTCACATGGTTTTACAGGTTACCGGACACAGATGTTTTATCTGGGAGAGCACCTCGCGAGCCACGGATATATCGTTGTCGGCATTGACCACAAAGACTCTACCAATGCAGAAGTATTTGATGATGATACACGGGCCTCTGGTTTTATTAGCACTCTATACAATAGAGCTCGCGATCAGCAATTTGTACTCAATTACTTCGCTGAGCCAGATGAACCCCTTCCCATAGAAGGATTACAGGACCGCATGGACACCAACAATGCCGCAATTATCGGGCATTCTATGGGTGGGTTTGCTGCAATCAACACTGTCGGTGGCTGCTATCGATTTAAATCAGAACAATTGAAGAAAATTGGCGTTCCCGCTGTGTTCGCAAGTCTCCTACCCTTTCGGTTAAATTCCTGCTTCGCAGGTCAAGAGGAACTTGATCCACGATGGAAAGCCCTTCAGGTTTTTGCCCCCTGGGGTGGTGAACTAGATGTTCATGATATCGAAGCTATGGCAGAAATTAGCGTACCCAGTTTCTATGTAGCCGGTGACAAGGATAATACCTCGGGTTTTGAAAATGGCGTTAAAAAACTCTACGAGCGAACGGGTTCAAAACACAATTACATGATGGTCTATGAAAATGCTCGCCATAATATTGCCGGTCATCCAGCCCCAGCCATCTCCTTTGATTCCGACTTTGAACTTGGACATTACGTCGATCCTAGCTGGAATATCGAGACAATCAATAGAGTCAACAAGCATATGACGCTGGCATTTTTAGATTGTCATGTTAAAAATGATAAGGCTCGCTGCGACTACCTACCGACTCGAGAGAGTGTTGAGCAATATCAGGGCGCAGATAATCAATATGCTGACCCATGGCCCGGCTTCAAACGTCTTTGGGGTAGTGGGATTCGGTTTTATCGACAATAATACGAGTATCATCTACCCAATGGCTACTAGGGAATGCAATAATTCAACAGCATGGAATAACAGTCTGGCAAGCACCAGAGTAAAGAGCATTAGTAAAACCATAATAAATAGGAGTTTCACTTGAGCGAACAAGCCATTCAACTAGCTGTATTTTGTGCAGTTCTCGGCGCTATTGCAGTGCTGACGTACATCAAATGTAAGGGCGAAAGTAGCCGCTCAACGGACTCTAATAAAGAGTACTTTTTAGCGGGCGGTGGTCTAACCTGGGTGTTTGTTGCCGGCTCGATCACACTCACCAACCTCAGCACTGATCAGCTGGTTGGTATGAATGGCAATCAAATGCTCTTACTGGCGTTATGGGAACTCTCAGGCTTTATGGGGCTTATGATTCTAGCCAAAGTCTTTTTGCCGGTGTACTACAGAAACAATTGCACCACCACTACCGAACTTTTAGAGCGACGCTACAACAGTAAACATATCCGCGCCCTAGTCTCTGCCATGTTTTTGTTTATCAATGTCTTTGTCTTTCAGCCCGCGGTTATTTATACCGGCGCGCTCTTTATGATTTCCATGACAGGCATTCAGGCAGACCTTTTAACCATTGCTGCAGCCTTCGCGGTCGTTGGTGCAGCTTATGCAGTGCTTGGCGGCCTCAGAGCGGTCGCGGTGTCAGATACCTATGGTGGCATTTTGGTGTTGGCGATGGGCCTACTAGTGGTCGTACTGTCCTTAATGGCAATCGACTTTGACTTTAGCGGTATTCCCGCCGAACGACTGACCTTAATTGGCGACAGCAATTCACCTGTGCCGTGGCATACGCTATTGACTGGCATGTTGTTTATTCAAATCTTTTATTGGAGCACTAACCAAACTATTACCCAGCGCGCTATGGCAGCGCCCACGGTTAAAGAGGCTCAAAAAGGTGTTTATGCGGCGGCGTTTATTCGAGTCGTGTTTATTCCGTCTATGGTGGTTATCCCAGGTATAGTCGCCTTTAAATTGTATGGCGACATTGGTGATCAGGCCTATGGACGTATCGCTGGTGACTTACTGCCAGGCTGGTTGTCAGGCGTATTTGCAGCTGCCATCGCCGCAGCCGTGCTTAGTTCGTTTAACAGCATGGCTAACTCTTCTGCCGCCATGTATGTTTGTGACCTCCATGAGGCTTACATTGACGACAAACCTAATTTGCGGGTACTGAGCACTATCGCCACAGTTATCTTTGTGATCATAGCGGTTGCTATGGTACCTATCTATGCGCAATCTGACAGCATCATCAACTTACTTCAGGAACTCTGGGGCCTTATTAGTATGCCAATACTAGCCTGCTTTGCTGTGGGGTTATTATTTCGAAATGTGGATTATCGCGCTGCCATTACAGCCGTCATTGCCGGTGTCCTCATGTACGCCTTTTTTATATGGGTATGGATGCCGCTGCACTACATTCATATGATGTTTTTTACCTTTTTTACTTGCGTAGCCATGGCACTCTTTATTAACAGATTCATACTGGGCAACCAGGCCGAGTTTATTGGCCTCCAAGCAGAAGCTATACAAGAAACGACGTAGCCGTTATATGATAATCATACTGAGCCCCTTAAACGGTCAATTAAAATAACTTAACAACAATGGAAGTTACCAACTATGAGCGAACCCTACACTCCTCCCAAAGTTTGGGCATGGGACAGCGAAAGCGGCGGTCGCTTTGCTAAGATAAACCGCCCAGTCGCGGGTGCCACTCACGAAAAAGAGCTACCGATTGGCAAGCATCCCCTGCAGCTTTATTCTCTGGGTACACCTAATGGCGTTAAGGTCACAGTGCTTCTTGAAGAACTGCTAGAATTGGGTATTAGCGAAGCTGAATATGATGCCTGGCTCATCAATATTTCCGATGGCGGGCAGTTCGGTAGTGGATTTGTAGGTATTAACCCTAACTCAAAAATTCCTGCACTGGCAGACCACAGCGGAGAAACAACGGTACGAGTATTTGAGTCTGGTGCCATCATGCTGTATTTGGCAGAAAAATTTAACCACTTTATACCCGCCATTGGCTCGCCGATTCGTGCTGAATGTCTGTCTTGGCTGTTTTGGAATATCGGCAGCGTGCCCTTCTTGGGTGGTGGCTTTGGCCATTTTTATGCTTACGCACCAGACAAACTTGAATACCCCATCAATCGCTACGCGATGGAAGTCAAACGTCAACTTGATGTGTTAGACCAACGATTAGCCGACAACCAATATCTCTGTGGCGATGAGTACACCATCGCTGACATGGCCAACGTAGCCTGGTATGGCGCATTGGTATCAGGAGTACTCTATGAAGCCGGAGATTTCCTTGATGTAACCACCTACACAAATGTCATTCGTTGGGCTAAAGAAATCCAGAAACGCCCGGCTATGAAACGCGGCCAACGCGTTAACCGAGTATGGGGAGCCGAAGAGAAGCAATTAGCAGAACGCCATGACGCCAGTGACTTTGAGTCCACACCCACAACATAAATAGAGGGTTACTAGCCAGGACTGTGCGACTGACATCCTGGCTTTATTCTATTTAAGCAACATCGCCAGCCAACCCTAATAATTTTTACCATTAACCTTTTTCTGAAATATCGGATGGTCTCCAGGTAAGGGTCCTAGATGACTAATAGCGTCTCAAGTAATTCATCTATCTCTTTTTTAAGGTCTTTATCTGCAATTTTATTAGCGTTTATTTTTGCATCCTGGAGATTTTTTACAGCCGCGTCTGTTTGACCTAATTCAATCTGCAATGTCGCCATGGAAAATGCGATCGATGACAAGTGGTCTTTCGAATTGATAGCTGTCGCTTTTACTAGAGCTTTTTCGTACCCCGCCACGGCCTCTTCTAACTCTTCGGTAAAGTCAGCCAGCGTTTCCCATTGTTCTGGGTGATCTTTATCGGTATCTTCGTTATCGATACAAACAGCCTTCAGGTCAGCATATAGTGAGTCGAACGTCTCTATATTGTCCTTTTTTGCAGCCGCCATTAGCTTTTCAGACAGGCTATAGACGGACTTATATATTTTGGTGTTAATCATTACTAATTGCCTTTTTCCTACAACAAATAAAATAACAAATAGCGAGTCAAAAAAAATCTATTGACTCACCTGACTGTAACAGAGCTATGTGACACGGCATAAGTGAAAAATCAGTAAACTTGCAGGCAGCATAATGGGTAGTTGCAACCCAACAGTGACCAAAGCATCGCCGCTAATAATTGACCCATTAATTACATTTAATATAGATTTTGAGTAACTGCTGGGCTCTAACGGCCAAACTATACTCACCTCATAAAGACTGTGTTTATCTAGACCATCAAAGCGCAGCCGGCCGCCGACACTGTTCGAAAGACTGTCTAGTTGCGCATAACTAAATAGCGCCTCATTGCCATCAGCAGCCATTACGCCAAAACTACTTCCCCCAAGCTGAGAATCTAGTCGGATAAGTTTCCCATTGTGAATCAATTGGCGATGTTTTTTGTGCAGAACCACCGCAGCTTTTAATGCCTGCTTTTCTTCAGCATCCATATCTAACAGGTTGGCCTCAATCCCCATATGCCCAAACAGTGCTACACCAGCACGTAAGTCCATGCTCAGAACTCGCCCAGTGGCATGGCAACGACTAGGTCCAACATGGGCGCCCATGACCTCGGATGGGAAAAACATCGAAAAGCCTTTTTGAATACTCAAACGGTCAAGGGCATCGTTGCTGTCAGAGGTCCAAATGCGGTCAGTAAACGCAAGAATACCGAAATCTGCTCGACCACCGCCCGATGAACAGCTTTCAATCTCTACCTTGGGGTGCACGGCTCTAAGCCTTTGTAGCAAATGGTAAAGTGCAACGGTTTGATCATGGCCCACCGCCCGCCCGTCCTGATTGCCGGGCTGGTACAGAGCGCGGTTCATGTCCCATTTCAAATAGCCAATGGCATAGTCCGTTAGCAACGCATCAAGCCGCTCAAACAGATAGTGCTGTACCTCAACACGAGTTAAATCGAGCACTAACTGATGCCTAGATAGTATTAACGGTGCTGGGTCGGCATTGAGTACCCAATCGGGGTGCGCCCGATACAGGTCACTGTCTGGGTTGACCATTTCTGGCTCGACCCATAACCCAAATTCCATGTGTTTAGCCTGCACATAATCAATGAGCGGCCCTAACCCTTGAGGAAATACAGTGTCATCAACAAACCAATCACCCAGCCCTGCACTGTCTGATTTACGGTTTTTAAACCAACCATCATCCAATACAAAGCGCTCTGCGCCAACCTCTGCCGCACTGTCTGCCAGTTCACATAGCCGATCAAAAGATAGATCAAAATACACCGCCTCCCAGGTATTAAAATGCACCGGCCTTGCTTTGCTAGCCACCCGCTGGTCGGTCAAACAAGACCGTACATAACCATGAAAAGACGCAGACAGTGCAGACAATCCATGAGCTGTGCTTGCGCCAAATAACATGGGTGAACAATACATCTGCCCAGGTTCAAGGCTCAGCTCACCAGGATAAAACAGCTCTCCTAACTGCGCGTAGGCTTGCCCAGAGTGCTGCTCTTCAATACGTACGTGATGGTTACCACTCCATCCCAAGTGCAGCCCGTAGGCCGCACCTGTTTGTTCGTTAGTATGCTCTGCATGAACAATTACACCGGGAAATGTGTCATGGGAGGTTCGCCCCGAGCGGTTTTCTCGCACATAGGCGCCGGCAAACCGGTCTAGGGTCTGCAACTGAAATTCATTGGCCCAACGACCTGTAAACCCTAAAATTTTGGTGTAGTGCATGGGCACCGGTATGCAGGGAGCATCGCAGCGGTCTACCCAAAGTGTAGAAGTACCCCTGTTGGTTATTGTTGTGGTCGCGGTCAGTACATCGGTGGCCTTATGCAGACTCAAATAGTGGGTTAATTCTATGTCAGAGCCTTGGCATCGCGAAACAATGACTAGCTCATCATCAGTAGGACTGACCGAGCAAATCTGTGTAAACACCGCCCATTGCTGACCGTTACGGTGTACTTGCACCCCAGGGCTACCCATAAAACCGGCCGCGGCCTGCGGTGACAACGCAATGGGTGCATCCTGTGGCCGGCAGGCTTGCAACTCTTGGCGAGTGGCCAGAAGCGCTAGCATTGCAGGGCTGCTGGCGCCCGCCAACAACGGTCCCCAATACAGTATTGCTGGCGCGTTGCCACGACAATCTACCACCAAACTACAGTGACGACTGTTGAGGGTATAAAATGATTCGATACTCTTAGTCATAGATTACTAGTTGCCGTGTTAACGTCACTCAATGTACCCAGAATAATGCCGTAGGTAACCGCCTTAGAGCCAGTAAATTCTGCATTGATGAGTAACAAATAACGATTTATATTACAATTCTGCACCACCATTCTTCATGGGACCCTAAGCAATGTAATGGCCACGGCACAGAACTATTGAGGGCGCTGACCTGTACTGACGTAGTACCACCAAACGGCGATATTTAACGTTAACAAGCTCCAGATTAGCGGCAAAAACAAGACGCTGAAACCACCCACTACACCGACCGGTGAGAACAGTAAATATAAGCCCACAACGCATGACATTAAGCTCACTGCACAGGGTATACCATAGCGCCAGGGTTGCATGTCAACCGCATGGCTGCGCTCGTAAGTCCAGTTTTCTGCTGTGGGACGGTAATGCCCTACCACCAACATAATGCCTACTTCAATAAAAAACAATACCGCGTAAAGATGAATAAAGTGCAGAGTAACAATGTCGTCTAAAACAAACTTTAATATGGCGTACGTGATGACGTGAAAGCCAATGACTATTTTGGGGCCTAACGACGGCACCCGCTTGGAGAACAGGCCGACAATCACGATAGCAATCACTGGAATGTTATAGAAGCCAGTGAAGATACGAATAATTTGCCACAGGCCATCTGGTGCAAACTGTAATAACGGCGCCACAATGAACGAAAACAGTGCAATCACAATGGAGGCTATTTTAGCCACTCTTAAAATTTGCTCATCTGTAATAGACCCCCAGCCTCTGGACTTTTTCCATGGTTCATAAACGTCCAGACAAAACAGGGTTGCCGCGCTATTTAGCAGTGAATTAAACGAGCTAAATACAGCCCCCAGTAACACCGCCAGAAAAAAGCCTGAGGCGTAGGTTGGCAATACATCACGAATGAGTCTTGGGTAGGCAAGATCAATAGAACTAAGCCCATCGGGGCTGTTAGGACCACCATAGAGATGAAAAGCAATAACCCCGGGTATCATCATCATGATGGGGACTAACACCTTGAAAAAGCCCGAAAACAGTACGCCCTTCTGCCCTTCTGCAAGACTCTTAGCACCCAACGTGCGCTGAATAACATATTGGTTGGCACACCAATAAAACAGGTTGGCAAAAATCATGCCGGTAAATAGTGTTGCAAACGGCGTGGGGTCATCGGAGGAACCAATGGCATTTAATTTTTCAGTATTGGTGCTAGAAATAATCTTTAAGCCACTCGCCACACTGCCTTCGCCAAGCATTGAAAGCCCTAAAACAGGCACTGCAATGCCGATAATCAACAGACCGATACCATTAAGAGTGTCAGAGACAGCAACCGCTCTGAGGCCACCAAATATCGCATAAACACCGCCCACGCTGCCGATCACCACGATGGTCAATACCAGCGAGCGGCTATAAGAGATATCAAACAAATTAGGCACATCAAACAACTGCAATACGGCAATGGACCCCGAGTAAAGTACCGATGGAATCGTCACCAAGCCATAGCCGAGCATAAACAAAATAACCGTGAGTCGCCTGACATCATCGTCAAACCGGTTGTTTAGGAATTCAGGTAAGGTTGAAAATGCCCCTGCCAAGTAGCGCGGCAGAAAAATAAATGCCATGCAAATAGTGGCAAAGGCGGCGGTCACTTCCCAACCCATGCTGCTGAGATTAAAGCCATAGGCTGAACCATTAAGTCCAATCAATTGCTCTGCGGAGAGATTTGTTAGCAACAAAGAGCCAGCAATAAACACCGCACTAAGATTACGTCCAGCCAGAAAGTAGCCATCACGACTGCTAGATTCATCTTTAGAGGCCTTATAGGAAATGAAGGCAACCAGCGCCATAAAGAATGCGCAGCTAATTAAGGTTAGCGTGAGTTCTTGATCCATTGTGCTCGGCGTCCGTGAGTGGGTGCCTAATTATATAGATTTATATCAGTATAGGGACCTGAAATTGTCTTTACTATCCAGCCCAGAAATCGACATAGGTTGCTATTAGAACACAGGTTTAATCTAGACAGATTAGGCTGTCTAGCAGTTCCTGCTATCCCCCTGTAGACTGGAGAAATGATTAGATTATTTCTTAGCTTTTGTCGCCGTAACACCCACACTATTTTGCAACGTGGACTGTTCTACCTACTGGTTCCCCTGTCGGGTGCCCTGAGCGCGGCCGACTCATCACAGCCGTACCTCATTGGTCGTGGCATGTCAGACATTACTGGCCCCAGTTACGGGGTTCAAATGTGGGGCTTTGGCCGTGAAGATCAGTTAACTGAAGGACTGCATATTCGCCAACGATCACGAGCCTTTGTCATCGCGGAGTCGGATCAATCGACCAAGCGGCTGGTATTCGTTAGCGCGGACCTAGGAAGTATAGAGCATCATATAACCTTGGCCGTTATCGACAAATTACAAAAACGGTACGGCGATATTTATACAATAGATAACGTCATTATTAGTGCCACCCACACTCACGCAGGCCCCGGGGGCTACTGGCACTCACGTTCTGATCTTGGTTTAGATGGAGGCTTTTATCCCGAGCATTTTACAGCCATTGTTGGCGGTATTACCGCATCGATCGTCAGCGCCCATAACGATCTGCAGCCCGGCAGTATTTACCTAGGAAAAGGCAGCGTGCCCAATGCAGGCGCGAACCGATCGGTGTCAGCCTATCTGGAGAACCCACAGAATGAGCGCGATCACTATGCTGAAAATACGCCTACTGAAATGACCCTTATGAAATTTGTAGACGACTCTGGGGAAATCGGAATGCTCAACTGGTACGCCCTGCACCCCACAGCCATGAATTTTTACAACCGCTTAATCTCCGGCGACCACAAAGGCTATGCGGCTTTACAAATGGAGCAGTTACGCGGGACAGGCTATAGCGATAGCGGCGAGTTTGTTGCTGCCTTTGCTCAGGCAGACCCAGGAGACGTTACCCCTAATACAAACTTAAATAATACCGGGCCAGGAGAAACAGACGTAGAAACCACACAAATTATGGGCGACCGTCAACTGCAGGTTGCTTTGCAATTATTTGAACAAGCACAGGAACCTCTGTCAGGCCCTATTGAAACCCGACAGATATATGTTGACCTCTCGGACTACCCAGTAGAGGAACGTTTTACTCATGCCGGTCCGAAAATAACCTGTCCATCAGCCTATGGCTATGCCTTTGCGGGCGGATCCACAGAGGATGGCGGTGGACATTTTCTATTTGAAGAAGGCATGAAAAAGCAAAGTGTCTTTTTAGACTTTTTGATTAGTTGGTTAACCGGTGCTCCAAAGTGGACCGAGGCCGTAAGAAAGTGTCAGTCCCCCAAGCCTATATTATTTGAAACCGGCAGTAGCGAACCCCCACTTCAATCGCAGATACGCTCTGTGACCGTGGCGCGCATAGGGCAACTGGTCATACTGGCTATGCCCACTGAGGTGACCACTATGTCCGGTCGTCGCTTGCGAGAGTCGGTAATGAGCGAGCTTGGAGACTGGGCGCAGTATATTGTTTTAGCTGGGTATTCTAATGGTTACGCCGGTTATATCACTACCCCTGAAGAATATCTGCTGCAACAATACGAGGGTGGCCATACTTTACATGGTCGCTGGACCCTGCCAGCCTACCAACAAATTGCAAGCTACCTCGCCAGTACTTTGGAAGCTGGTACCGCAGTTGAATCGGACATCACCTATGATGACTGGCGCGGAAAATCAAATGAAACTGCATTACATAGTGGAGAACTCAATCCGCCACCCAAGGGTGCTAACTATGGCGATCCCCTTCCACAAAGTCAGACTGAATATCGCCAAGGTGAAATAGTTGTAGCCGAGTTCTGGTCGAATAATCCTAGCGCCCACTATATTACTGGGAATAATTACATGCTGGTTGAGCGTAAAACACTAGAGGGCTGGCAAACAATCGCAACTGACGGCGACTGGAGCACTACGGTTAGATGGCGTGCTGAAAATGAGTCAATCGTAGCTAAACTAAGCTGGGAAACGCCAGCCATGATCGAGACCGGAGCATACCGGCTGACTCACCTAGGACATGACCAAGACGGCGCTGTGTTTAGAGGTATTTCATCAACGATCAAGATTCGATAAAACAGCCGATTCTTGATAAGTATCAAAAGATAGAGCGTGGCTTTGATATGCAAATTGAGTGTTGAACCTTAAATACCATTAACACTGCATGGCCTAAGGTTGGCTGGTAGTATCATCTAGACCCCACTGGTTCTAGTCAATTGAGCTAAGTTTCACTATGCTACGAAATTGTACAACACCCAAACGCCGGAGCAGTCATGAACACTATTGATATTTCAGCTGAGACAACAGATATTATCCGCACAGATCGTGCCAACGTTTGGCACCACCTGACGCCCCACAACAACTTAAAAACGACTGACCCACTGATCATAAAAAGCGGGATAGGCATGCGCGTAACCGACATTAAGGGCAATGAGTACCTTGATGCGACCTCGGGTGGAGTCTGGTCGGTAAATGTTGGGTATGGGCGTGAAAAGATCGCCAATGCGGTCCGTGACCAGCTAATGGAAATGTGTTATTTCGCCAACAGCGCCGGTAGCATTCCAGGCGCGCTATTTGCCGAGAAGTTATTGACTAAAATACCTGAAATGGGGGCTGGCAAAGGTAAGGTTTATTATTCTAATTCAGGTTCAGAAGCTAACGAAAAGGCCTATAAAATGGTTCGCCAGCTTGCTCATATCAATGGCGATGGACGCAAACATAAGGTTATCTTCCGTGATCGTGACTATCATGGAACCACCATCGCGGCACTTAGCTCTTCGGGACATTCCCAACGAAAAGAGCAATATGGTCCCTTTACCCCCGGGTTTTCTGAATTTAGCCACTGCTGTTGCTATCGTTGCCCATTTGGGAAAACCTATGGCAGCTGTGATATTGAGTGCGCCAAAGATCTAGAAACAGCTATTTTGCGGGAGGGTCCCGATACTGTAGGCTCTGTGGTGTTAGAACCCATTACTGCCGGTGGAGGCGTTATTCCTCCAGTGCCTGAATACTTCCCGATCATCCAAGAGATCTGTAAAAAATACGACGTACTACTGCATATCGACGAAGTTGTTTGTGGCTTGGGACGCACGGGCAAATGGTTTGGCTTTCAACACTACGGGGTTAGCCCCGACATGGTAACCATGGCCAAAGGCCTTGCCAGTGGATATGCAGCCATATCATGCACTATTACTACAGATGCCGTATTCGATCAGTTCGCTTTGGAGGACAGTGGCGAACTGGGTTACTTTAGAGACATTAGCACCTTCGGAGGCTGCACTGCCGGGCCTGCGGCTGGACTGGCTAACGTAGCGATTATTGAAGAAGAGAATCTGTTAGATAACGTCGTGCAAATGGGTAATCATCTAGATCAACGCCTTTTAGAGCTAAAAGACAAATATACTGTGGTCGGCGACGTCCGTGGTAAAGGTTTATTTGCAGGAGTAGAACTCGTTCAAGATCGGCAGTCTAAACAGCCTATACATGAAAGTTATGCCATGAAAATAGTAACTCATTGTATGCAACAGGGGGTTCTTATCGGCCGTACTAACCGTAGTTTTCAAGACTTTAATAACACTCTCTGCTTGAGCCCTGCGCTCATTGCCACCCGAAGAGATATTGATGATATAGTCGACGCAATTGACAATGCGTTAGCGACAAATTCTCTATAAACGATCCCTAAGGATACAAACATGGATAGCTCTTTATCCCGCCACAAAAATAAAGTTCGCGGAATAATTGCCTGTATTTTAGTTGCTTTGGCCTCCAAATTTTTAGCTTTGAACTATGGCGCGCCCACCATGTTGTTCGCGCTCATATTAGGAATGTCAGTTAATTTTCTTAGTGAATCTGAATATTCCATTCCAGGAATAGACTTTTGCTCAAGCACAGTATTACGCTTTGGGGTTATTTTACTCGGTTCAAAAATTCTGTTTGGCGATGTTCTTGCCCTGGGCTGGGTAACCGCTTTAGTTGTGGTTGGCTGTATGTTCGCCACTATCTTGTTTGGTGCACTCATCGCCAAGGCTCTTAAGCTCGACTATCGCTTTGGCATGCTATCTGGCGGCGCAGTCGGGATCTGTGGCATCTCTGCAGCGATGACTCTGTCCTCCGTAATGCCCAAAAGCAAAGAAGTAGAGCATTACACTCTGTTAACCGTTGT
>MDTF01018919.1_pt1 | contig 17743 bp, 18 predicted proteins | sample 811191 | NCBI WGS metagenome assembly MDTF01 (sample SAMN05326649, study PRJNA326480) | marine metagenome | isolation source: seawater | place: Southern Ocean | collected 2011 | reverse complement strand
GGATTGATTCAAACATAAATTATAAGCAATTTCATATATAACTTTATTCTACTATCAAACCCTTTTATACTTATAAAATAAATTATATTTGAAGAAGCCTAATGAATAAAAATTCAGATCAGATTATCAAGCTTGCGCAAAAAGTTCTAGCTATTGAATCAGAAGAAATTCTTAAGGCAAGTCAGAGTATCTCTCATAACTTTACAGATGCAGTCAATGAAATTCTCAACTGCAGTGGACGCATTGTCTTAAGTGGGATGGGTAAATCTGGCCATATTGCACGAAAAATTGCCTCTACTTTTGCAAGTACTGGGACGCCTGCCTTCTTTATGCACCCTGGTGAAGCAAGTCATGGAGATTTGGGCATGATTACGCAAGAAGATATTGTCATATTTTTTTCTAATTCAGGACAAAGTAACGAACTAACATCAATCTTGCCCACAATAAAAAGAATAGGAGCTAAAATTATTAGCATATCTGGAAATGCTAATTCAGAATTGGCGAATCAAAGTAATATTCATATAAGTGCTGCTGTTACTAAAGAGGCTTGTCCTTTAGGCTTAGCTCCAACTGCAAGCTCTTCTGTTTCGCTAGCACTGGGTGATGCACTTGCTTTGTGTGTGCTAGATTTGAGAGAATTTACTGCTGAAGATTTTGCTAGGTCTCACCCAGGTGGAAATTTAGGTAAAAATATGTTGGTAAAAGTTAAAGACATTATGCGTATTAATCCAAACATTCCATCTATTAATATTGGATCTTCTTTAAAGCATGCAATAGAAGAAATTTCTAACAAAAAAGTTGGGTTTACAGGGGTAGTTGATAATGAGAATAAATTAATGGGTATATTAACCGATGGTGACTTAAGAAGGGCGTTACTTAACAAAAAAACTATTGATTCGTCAATTGATGAATGTATGACAAAAAATCCTATCACTCTAAATGGTTCTGAGATGGCTATCGAGGCAGTCAACATAATGGAGAAATTCAAGGTTAATTGTTTTATGATTACTGATAAGAATAAAAAAGTGATTGGGATGTTGAATATAAATAATCTTTTTGAATCGAAAGTGATCTAGTTGCCAAATGGCAAATAAACTTTCAACAATTTTTGTATTATTTCTTGTTTTTATAATCGCCATTATTACTTATTGGCTTAAAGCTGAAGTAGAGAAAGAACTATTAATCAAAAAAAATAATAATATAAGTGGGCCTGAGTTTTATTTAAGAAACTTTAACAGCATACAAACCAAAAAAAATGGTGATGTAAAGTTTAAAATAAGTGCTAAAAGTATGGAGCAGTTCGATTATGCTGAATATGCTGTTTTAGATAAACCTTATTTCACAAAATATAGAGATAGGAAGCCTTATTCATATATTAAGAGTAATAGTGGAAAGGTCATAAGCGGTGGTGATGAATATTTATTCTCAGATAATGTCATTCTAACCAGAGTTAAAACGAAAAAAAAGAGGGAGATGAGGCTTTTCACTGATCAATTAGACATTTTACCAAATTTAGATATTATTTTAACAAAAAAACCAGTAAAAATAATACAAGAGCCAAGTATAGAAATTTATGGTGTTGGTATGAAGTATGATGATAAAGAAGGAATTGTAAAGCTATTAAGCAATGTCAGAGTTCACTATGATAACCCAAGAAAAAAACCCAAAAATAACTAATCATAATTTGATTGTAGTTTGTATCCTAACAATACTATTGTCTATAATTCCTGTAGCTTTTTCTGAAGAAGCAGATAGAGACAAGGCAATTGAAATTGAATCGGATACAATGACCGTAGATGATGCAAAAAGTATTAGCATCTATAAAGGTGATGTAATATTGACTCAAGGTACGCTAATTATTAGAGCAAAGGAATTAACAGTCAGAGAGGACAGTCAAGGTTTTCAGCATAGTACTGCGATTGGTAATCCAACAACTTTTAAACAAAAGAGAGACGGGCGGGAGGATTACATAGAAGGGCGTGCGGAGAGGATAGAATATGATGGCCATATGGATAAAGTTCATTTGTACAGTGGGGCCTCAGTCAAAAGAGGAAATGATACAGTTTTTGGTGATTACATAATGTACGATACTAATGCTGAATTTGCTCAAGCACTTTCTGGAAGCACTAAAGATGAAAATGGTAATGAAGTGAAAAAAGGAAGAACTCGGGCAATTATTAAACCAAAAAAAGATAACTAATTAGTATGTCAGAATTAATCATTCAAAATATAAAAAAATCTTATAAGAAAAATGTTGTAGTTAAAGATATTTCTCTTAGAATTTCAAGTGGAGAAGTCATCGGTTTATTAGGGCCAAACGGTGCTGGAAAAACAACATCTTTCTATATAATTGTTGGTTTAATCGCCTCAGAACATGGAACGATAAAAATTGATAGTCATGATTTAACAAAAATGCCCATACACAGCAGGTCAAAACTTGGCATTTCTTATCTTCCCCAGGAACCTTCTATTTTTAGAAAAATGACAGTATCTGAAAATATTTTATCTATTTTAGAGTTGGGGGGAAATTCAAAAAAACAAAATGTTAAACGTCTAGAAGTTCTTTTGAATGAATTAAGTATAAGCCATATAAAAAATAATTCTTCAATTAGCCTATCAGGTGGGGAAAGAAGAAGAGTCGAAATTGCAAGATGCTTGGCAACAAATCCAAAATTTATATTACTAGACGAGCCATTTGCAGGAATTGACCCAATTGCAGTAATTGATATCCAAAAAATCATTAAACACTTAGCATCAGTAGGTATTGGGATATTAATCACTGATCATAATGTTAGGGAAACTCTCGGTATCTGTAATAGAGCTTATATTGTTAACCAAGGGAAAATTTTTGCATCAGGGATGCCAGCAGAAATAGTGACGAATCAAAATGTTAAAGACATATACCTTGGAAAAGACTTTATTCTATAAAATATGAAGCTAAGCTTTAATCTGAAACTATCACAGTCACTAAAGCTCACACCCCTTTTACAGCAATCAATAAAATTACTTCAAGCATCTCAGTCAGAATTAAATCAATTAATAGAGGATTATGCCAATGACAATATTTTTTTAGAATTAGAAGAAACTACAGATAATTATTTAGCCAGCCAAACAAATTTTAATAACTCAAAAGAAATATCTGTTAAGAATGATTATTCTTATGAGTTATTTGATACTGAAATAAAAAATCAAACACTAAAAGAGTATCTAATTGAAAATTTAAGTATATTTTCATTTTCTGATAGAGATCAAATTATTTTCCTAATCTTAATCGACTCAATTAACGATGATGGGTATCTAATAGAATCTCTAGAAAAAATTATAGAAATAATGCCTTTTGAACCCAAACCAGAGCTAAAAGAATTAGAAAATATTCTAATGCTAATACAAAATTCTTCTTCTCCTGGAATAGGTGCGAGAAATTTATCAGAATGTTTATGCTTACAATTAAAAATAATAAAAGGAGATTTAAAATTAATAAATCTCGCAGTGCAGATATGCAATAAATTTCTAAATTTATTAGGAAATAAAAATTACAGCGCACTAAAAATTAATTTAAATTGTAATCATAATAAGTTAAATGAAGCGATAAAACTGATAAAAAACCTTAATCCAAAGCCTGGCCTGGTGTTTCAAAGAATTTCTCCTCAAGATTTTATTAAAGCCGATACCGTGGTTAAAAAATTAAATAATAATTGGGAGGTTAGTCTAGTTGACGATAATTTTTTAAGGCTTAGAATAAATAGTAATTATCAAGATATGATAGACATAGAATCGAATAAATTTGACAAAGAGTCTAAGGACAAACACCAAGAAGCTAAATGGTTAATAAAAAACTTAAGGGACCGGTCTATAACTATTATTCGCGTTTCAAAAGCTATTATGAAAAAACAAAATGAATTTCTTGACAAGGGTAAATCATTTTTAAAACCATTAATTCTTAAAAATATTGCAGAAGAGCTAGATTTACATGAATCTACTATATCAAGAGTCACAACAAATAAATTCATATCGACTCCACATGGTATATTTGAACTTAAATACTTTTTTGGCTCCGCAATAAAAAACGATGATGGAAGTGCTCTATCATCGAAAGCAATACTTTTTAGGGTTAATGAACTTATAAACAATGAAAACTCATCTACCCCCTATTCTGATGAGAAATTATCGATATTGCTTAAAGCTGAAGGTATTCAAGTTGCAAGAAGGACGATTGCTAAATATAGAATTGCTTTAAAAATTCTACCTTCTAACCAAAGAAAAAATATCTAATTTAAGGAGATTGACATGAATGTAAGTATTACTGGAAGGCATTTCGAAATAACTCCTTCACTTAAGGAGCACATTGAAAATAGGCTTATTAAAATAAATAATCATTTTGATCATGTAATTGATGCTAAGTTTATTCTGAGTGTTGAAAAACTCGATAATATTGTTGATGCGACTATACATTTACCACATCTAGATATCAATGCTAAATCAGTTCATAGTGACATGTATAAATCTATTGATTTAGTTATTAATAAACTAGACAGGCAAGTTATTAAATACAAAGAAAAAAATAAAGACCATCATCAATCAGAAGGCTCTATTAAAAATAAATCATCTGATTAAAGTCATAAATGAAAATAAACAATATAAATTTAATAGGCAAGATAAAATGATAGGTATTTTATTAGTTACACATGGTGAAATTGGAAAATCTCTCATTGATTGTGCAGCGCATATTCTAGACAAATATCCAATCTCTGTCGAATCTGTAGCAATTAATTCTAATAATGATTTAAATTACTATAGTGAAATCATCGCGCGAAAAATTCAAAAACTCGAAAGTGGTAATGGTATATTAATAATGACTGATATTTATGGGGCAACACCTTGCAATCTATTAAATAAATTTATTGAGAATGGAAAAGTAGAAGTTGTTGCCGGCATCAACCTTCCCATGCTAATAAAAGCAATATCAGATAGAAAAGATAATTTAAGACTATTAGCAAATGACTCGATTGAATGCGCTAAAAAAAATATAAAGAAGATATAATTTTCTGATGATTAAAAAAAAAATAAAAATAATTAATAAACTAGGACTTCATGCAAGAGCATCAAGCAAACTAACAAAATTAGCTTGCACTTTTACTTCGGAAATTTTTATAATTAAAGATGAAAATAAAGTGAATGCTAAAAGTATTATGGAGATATTAATGTTGGCTGCTAGCAAAGATAAAATTATTACTTTAGAGGCCGATGGTCCTGATGAAAAAGAAGCAATTTTAGAAATTGAAAAGCTTTTCATTGATTATTTTGGAGAAGGCGAATAATGTCTACTTTTAATATACATGGTGTTCCAGTCTCTAATGGAATCGCTATTGGAAAAGCATACCTTATTTCCAATGCTTTATTAGAGGTTGTTCGTTACCAATTAGAGAAGAATGAAGTTTCGAATGAAATAAAAAGATTATCAGGGGCAATGAATGAGGTTAAAAATGATTTACTTAAAATAAAAAAACAATTATTAAAAGACTCCTCTGATGATTTATCAGCTTTTATTGATACACACTTAATGATTCTTACTGATAAAAATTTTTCAGAAAAGCCTAAAACTATTATTAGTACTGATTGTTGTAACGCAGAATGGGCATTAAAAAAACAAATGGACTTTTTTGTTAGAAAATTTGAACAGATAGAAGACGAATATATCAAAGAAAGAAAGAATGATGTTATTCAGGTTGTTGAAAGAATTTTAAAGGTTCTACTTGGCCACCCAAACCAAACCAATCAACTCAATAATGAAAGTTCTACTATTTTAGTTGCTCATGATATATCTCCTGCAGATGCTCTTCAATTCAAGAATCATAAATATGCTGCATTTATTACAGATATGGGAGGATCAACCTCTCATACAGCCATTCTTGCTAGAAGTCTTAATATCCCTTCCATAGTTGCTCTCCAAAATGCAAGAGAGCTAATTAAAAATAATGAAAAAATCATTGTTGATGGCAATCAAGGCATAGTAATTATAAATCCCTCAAAAGATATTCTTGAGGATTACATGGACAGACAGAATCTATGGGGAATTGAGCAGAAAAAACTTTCTAAAATAAAAAATATAACATCTAAGACATTAAATAATGAAAGAGTTGAATTATTAGCAAATATTGAAGTCCCTGAAGATATTTCATCAGTAAAGGACAATAACGCATCAGGGATAGGCCTCTTTCGAACAGAGTTTTTATTCATGAATAGAAAAGAGCTTCCAAATGAAGAAGAGCAATTTGAAATATATAAATCAGTAGCAAAATCTATGAAAGATAAAACCGTAGTAATTAGGACTTTAGATTCTGGTGCTGATAAGTTAACATCAGCTGATACAACTATTAGCTCTAATCCTGCCTTAGGTCTTAGAGCCATAAGATTGTGCTTGTCAGAGCCACAATTATTTAATATTCAACTTAGGGCTATATTAAGAGCTTCTCAATTTGGCAATATTAAGATATTAATACCTATGCTTTCTTCACTTTCAGAACTAAGGCAAACTAAATTACTAATTAAAAGAGCTAAAAAATCTTTAAGTAATGAAAAAATTTTATATGACGATGATATTAAAATTGGTGCCATGATTGAGGTTCCAGCAGTTGCAATTAATGCTGATGTATTCGCACAAGAATTAGATTTTTTATCAATCGGAACTAACGATTTAATTCAATATACTTTAGCAATTGATAGAACTGACGACCGAGTTTCACATTTATATAATTCACTTCATCCAGCTATATTAAAATTAATTAATATAACAATAAAGGCCGGTAAGAAGCATAAAAAGGAAGTATCAATTTGTGGTGAAATGGCTGGCGATTCTAGACTGACTAAATTACTTCTTGGGATGGGTCTTAGGTATTTTTCAATGCACCCATCCAGAATATTAAGTGTAAAAAAGCAAATTTTAAATTCTAATACACAAAAACTAGAATCTTGGTCTACTAGAATTCTAAAAACAAAAGAATCAGAAAATATAGAAACTTTAATTCAAAAAATTAATCAATAACTTATATATAACAAATTGGAGATATGAATTATTTTGAACCCATTACTTAATAGAGTTGGTTTACCCTTATTTGAACAAATTAATGTAGGCCATATATCTGCCGCTTTAAATAAAGTTTTAAGTGAAAACAAGCAGGTAATTAAAAAAATTGAATCGAGCAATAACGCGCCCAGCTGGCAGAATTTTGTATGCCCCTTACAACAAAGCAACGAAAAACTAAATCGTGTATGGTCTCAGATTAATCACTTGAACTCTGTAGTTAACAATGAAGAACTACGAATAATTTATAATAAAAATCTTAATAAAGTTACGAAATACTATTCAGAACTATCTCAAAATGAATTAATTTATAAAAAATTTAAAAAAATTAGAATTGGAAAGCTATATCAAAAACTTACAGCTCCACAAAAGAAAATTATTTCAGATGAAATTTTAGGGTTTGAATTGGGTGGAGTGGGTCTAGATGTTAACAAAAAAACTGAATTTAAAAAAATTCTAAGCAAGCTATCTAAACTTAGTGCAAGTTTCGAAGAGAATTTATTAGATTCAGTAAATAATTATTCACTTTTAATCAAAGATGAAAATAAATTAAAAGGTATTCCAAAAAATATTTTAGAAAAAGCAAGAATTGAAGCAAAGAAGCAAAATAATGATGGTTGGTCTTTTACTCTTGATTTTTCTTGCTACTTACCCTTAATGCAATATGCAGATAATAGGGAATTAAGGGAAGAAATTTATTACGCTTATGCTACTAAAGCATCTGATCTCAGTGATAAAAAAACTGACAATACTAATAATATTAATAACATTCTTATAAATAAGAAAAAATTATCTAGCCTATTAGGGTTTTCAGATTACGCATCGATGGCTTTGACAACTAAAATGGCCAACTCTACTAGAGAAGTTATTACTTTCCTTGAAAATCTAGCCATAAAGGCAAAGCCTTTTGCAATTAAAGATATGGATGATCTTAAGGATTATGGTCAAAAATTAAATGTCAACGATATTGAAGCATGGGACATCGCTTATCTCTCAGAAAAAATAAAAGAAGAACGTTTTAACTACTCTGAACAAGAAATTAAGAATTATTTACCAGATTACAAAGTAATTGAAGGGCTATTTAAGGTCGTTGAATCTATCTACGGTATTTATATTAATAAACAAATTACAGAGGTTTGGCATGAAGATGTCACATTTTATAAAATTACAAATTCGTCCAATCAAATTATTGGCTATTTTTATTTAGATCTTTATGCTCGGAAAAATAAAAGAGGTGGCGCATGGATGGATGAGGCCATTTCAAAGTTTAAGTTTCCCAATGAAGCAACCTATCCTGTTGCTTATTTAACATGTAATTTTACAGCACCAATTCATGGCAATGTTTCATTATTAACACATGATGAAGTTATAACACTTTTTCATGAATTTGGTCATGGACTTCATCATCTTTTAACAGAAATTAATGACTACGGTGTCTCTGGCATCCAAGGTGTTGAATGGGATGCTGTAGAATTGCCTAGCCAGTTTATGGAAAATTTTTGTTGGGAATGGTCAGTAATAAAAAATATGACTGAGCATACAGAAACCAAAAAACCAATACCTAAAAAGCTATTTGATAAGCTTTTAAAATCTAAAAATTTTCAATCTGGTATGCAAACTACCCGTCAAGTTGAATTCGCATTATTCGACATTAAACTCCATAGTGTATACAACCCGGTAAATAAAGACTTTCTCGCTCTACTTAATCAAGTTCGCGACCAAGTAGCGGTTGTGACCCCTCCCAGTTGGAACCGATTCCCTCATAGCTTTTCTCATATTTTTGCTGGCGGATATGCTGCAGGATACTATAGTTATAAATGGGCAGAAGTTCTATCTGCCGATGCATATAGTCTTTTTGAGGAAATGGGTATTCTTTCAGCCGAAGTAGGTGATAAATTTAGAAAAGAGATTTTATCAAAAGGTGGTTCTAGACCTGCTATTAAGTCTTTTGTTAAGTTCCGGGGGCGTAAGCCATCAATTGATGCTCTTTTACGGCATCATGGACTTTTAAGATGAAAATTGCTACATGGAATGTTAACTCATTAAATGTTAGGCTTCCCCAAGTTATTCAATGGCTAAATAAAAACCAACCAGACATTCTTTGCCTTCAAGAAACAAAGCAAGATAATGATAAATTCCCCCACGCTGATTTTCAAGCCCTTAATTTGTACCCCTACCATAACGGTCAAAAAACTTATAATGGTGTTTCAATTATTAGTAAAAAACCTTTAACTGATATTTCATTAAACATTGATGGATTTGAGGATATTCAAAGTCGCTTAATTGCTGGGACATATAAGAATAATGCGAATAAAGAATTTAGAATAATTTCTGCATATATCCCTAATGGCCAATCAATAGATTCGGATAAATTTATTTATAAGGCAAATTGGCTTAAACATTTCTGTAAGCTATTAATGAATTTAAAAAATGAATATGAGAATATTATACTAACAGGAGATTTCAATATTGCTCCAGAAGATATTGATTGTCATGAACCATCTGTATGGAAGGGAAAGAATCTGGTCTCCAACATGGAAAGAGATTATTTTAAAAAAATACTAAGTCTAGGATTTACAGATTCATTTAGATATCTTAATCCTGACTCTGCAGAGTTTTCATGGTGGGATTATAGAATTCCATTAAAACGAAACTTAGGAATGCGAATTGACCATATTCTTACAACAGATTCTTTATTGGAGAATTTAAAAAAGGCATACATTGATAAACATCCACGAGAAATGGAAAGGCCGTCTGATCATGCACCGGTTATTACTGAATTAAGCTAACTACTTAATTTTAATCCCAAGAGATTTTAGCTTTCTATACAAATGGGTTCTTTCTACACCTGATTTTTTTGCCAACTCAGAAACGGAAAATTTTTTTTGCATGTGAAATTCAAAATACAATGTTTCAAAGTCTTCTCTTGCCTTTCGAAGAGTTTTATCAAATATTCCGTCACTTATACTAGAAAGAGTTTTGTTCTTATTATTTTCTTGGCTTTCTATAGATTTAAAATTTTGTAAGCAATTTACAACGTCTTCTGATGATATTTTTTGACCTTCAGAAACCTTAATTAAATTAAATATAATATTATCAAGTAAATCAATATCACTAATAATTTCACACACTCTTAATGAATTTAATGCAGAAACATCAAATTCTTTATATCCAAGATGCCTATTCATTGTAAGGTAGAACTTTAGAATTGCTATTGAAAAATCAGGAATCAAATCCCTATTATTTAAAAAATCAGGCATATTTAAAATATTCTCTTTTGGAATGCCAATATCAGTTATGGTTTCAATCTTGTCATCAATAAAGATAATTTTTATCTTTTTGAAATTATTATCTTCTAAAAATTTACTTATACTTTCTTTTTTTGAATTTTCAAATTGTGAGTAATTTTTAAAAAGTATCGCACTACATCCTTTTTGTGCCGCTTTTTCAATAAAATTATCTTTAATAACTGCATTTGAATCAATTAGTAAATAATTCGTACCGACAAGACTGTTAATACATATATTTAAAAAATTACCTTCTGAGCCTTGTAAATATATTAAATTGGAAGTTTTAAGGTCAATAATATTTTGTCTAAAATGTTTTATCCAATTTACTTGAGCAGTATTTAAAAAAGTTTGATCAATCTTTGTTACGTGTATCTCTTTTTTTAGTGCTGAGTTTATCGTATTTAATAATTTTTGTAATGAAATCGGTTTTTCAAGGAAATCATATGCGCCAATTTTTAATGCTTCAATTGCTGTATCGATTGTTCCATGACCTGACATCATTATTACTGGACAATTTATTCTATTATTTTTTGCCCACTCTTTAAGAAGCGTTATCCCATCACAGTCTGGCATCCAGATATCTAGAAGAATTAATTCAATATCTTCTTTATCTTTTATTAATCTAGCAACTTCTGCATTTTCTGCTAAATATATTTGATGTCCTTCATCTTCAAGAATGTCTCCTAATGATTCTCTAATGTCTTGCTCGTCATCAATGATTAATATATTAGTCTTAGCCATACCTTCTATTTTTTTCCTATTTTAAGTTTAATTATGACTCTTGTTCCAGTTTTATCTATCCTTTCAATTTTAATTGTACCGTTATGCTCTTCAATAATTTTATGGACTATTGCTAACCCCAAACCAGTTCCTGTTTTCTTCGATGTTACGTATGGTTCAAAAATTCGTCCAATAATCTCATCAGGTATACCAACACCGTTATCTTCCACAATCAACTTAACTTCATTTTGTTTTTTTCTTATAAATATTTTTATTTTAGGTTTTTTGATACCTTTTAATGCATCTTGTGAATTTTCTATTAAATTTATTATTACTTGTCTTAGTTTATTTTGATCTGCATAAATAAATGGTATGTTTTTATCTTTTTTAATCTGAATTATTTTATTTATTTCATATAGTTCAACTACTTCATCTACAAGGTTATCAATTTTTATTGTGTCTTTTTGAATCTCCGGTGGTCTTGCATATTCAGCAAATTCATTAACCATTACTTTTAATGCGTTTACCTGATTTACAATTGTATTCGTTGAGCGTTCAAGAATAATTGAGTCTTCTTCACTCAATTTATTTGCAAACTTATGCTGTATTCTTTCTGCTGATAATTGTATAGGTGTTAGTGGATTTTTTATCTCATGAGCCAGCCTTCTTGCTACTTCCCCCCATGCGCTATGCCTTTGTGCCTGAGTAACTTCTGAAATATCGTCAATTACTAATACGTACGATTGAATTTTTTTATCACTTAATGGAGTTATTTGTAACATTATTGTTCTTTCTTGACTATCTTGATTTAATTTAAATTCTTGGCTAACTTCTTTTTTATTTTTTTTATTAATATCTATATAAGAATCAATAAATTTATACAATGGTTCAAATATTTTATTATTTAATATTACATCTCTCATTAACTTATTGCTCATCTCACTTTCTTTATTTTGAAGCATCTTTGATGCAGAAATATTGTGAAGCAAAATTTTTCTTTTTTCATCAATTACAATTACTCCTGTCGTTAAATGAGCTAGTATTGTTTCAAGGAATGTCCTTGCTATCTCCAATCTTTCTCTATCTTTCTCTGAATTTTTCGTTGCTCCTTCTAATTGAGAAGTCATACTATTAAATGATCTTATCAAAACTCCTATCTCATCTTTACCTTCTTCTGAGATAATTTTTTTATAATTTCCTTTTGATATTTGTTTTGTTGCATCTGCAAGCATCGCTAATGGTGAGGAGAACCTTCTGCTAATAACAAATGAAGCCGACACAGATGATAATAATGCTAACAACAATACTAGGGTTAACGTTAAAATATAAATAATTTTTAATGAATTTCGACTATATGTTAGTTGCTGATATTCTTTATAAACAGACTCTACAGATAATGCCAAATCAGCAATTGATGGAGGTATTGGTTGTGTTAATTGAAGAATTAAATTCTTCGACATTATATTTTTTGATAAAATTGGTATAAATGCTTTTAATGATATTTCCTCTCCATCTAGCTCCTCAATTCTTCCAAAAAAATCTTGTCCACCTCTCCTTAAATCTTCAATATTAGGGATTGGTGGTATTAGATTATTTTTCTCACTTGAAACTTCTATTATTATGGAGTCTTGATCAAATATAACAGCATCTTGAATTCCAAACTTTGCTCTAAGATCTGTCAATATATTATTTCTTTGTTCCGGGTCTGCATTTCCAATTGAATAAGCAATACTTTTTCCTTTTAACTCGATGTCACTCATTAAAATATCGATTGTTTTTTGCCCTAGGGTTAATCCGCCTTCTAAAGCTGACTCAACCTTTACATCAAACCATGACTCAATTGATTTTGTTAAAAAATTTACAGATACTAAATATACAATTAAAACTGGGACTATGCCCATTAGTGCAAATGATAATACAAGTCTTAATGTAAGTCGGCTTCCTGTTATCTCTTTTTTAACGCTTTGAAGTAATCGGAAAATCTGAACTGCTATCAAAATAATTAAAGAACATATAAAAAATATGTTTAGTCCCAGCAATATTCTAAATGAATCACTTGAAATAAGATCTGAATTTGAAATTGCTTTTGCTAACAAAATAAGTAAAGCAACGCCAATAAATGAGGCAGTTGTAATTATATATTTTAATTTAATTTTCAAAGTTTATTAATACTTTTATTAGAATTCATATACCAGGTTCTATCGAAATAATTAACTTGTATAGGCTTAGGTAATTTTTTTCTTTCTAAGGCAACATTTAGCCATAATTCGTAATTCATATTATTATCAATGAATGAAAATTCAAAGTCTTCCACTTTTGAAATTTTTTGTATTGCTTCATTAAGCAACTTGTATTCATATATTTTTCCATTTATATCTTTTATTTTATATACCTTTCTTAATGCCTTATATTTAATTTGATAATACCTGATTTTTTTTAAAACCGTTTTAGTCGGCCAAATATCGTTTATTTCTACTATTCTCAAGGTTACCTTAAATACAACTGGTATACCTCTGTCAATTGCTTTCCTTATTAGATAGTCAATATTTATATCTTGATTAAAGCTTACATATTTTAAGTTTTCTTTATTATTAATTTCTACATCTTTAATTAATATCTCCTTCTTTTCAGAGATAGAAATTCTGTCCATTATTAATAATGAAATAATAATAATAATAATAATAATAATACTAATACTAATTTTTCTGGAGAAGAGCATAAAATAAACCATCATGATTATTTGAAGGAAGAACTTGATTCTTTATGTGCGTTATATTTGCTGGGAATTTTATCTCTATTTCTGAAACATTACTTACACTTTGTTTAAACTCATTAATAACCGCTCCATTCTCTTCTTCGAATATAGAGCAAGTAACATATAATAATTTTCCACCTTTTTTTAGCATGGGCCAAGCAGCTCTTAACAACAGCAATTGATTATCTGCAAAATTTTCAAAATCATTGATTCTTCTTAACCATTTTATATCAACGTGTCTTCTTACTATTCCTGATGCTGAACATGGAACATCTAGCAATATTCGATCAAAATACTTTTTATCCCACCACTCATTTTGAATAGATATCTTTTCATTTAAAACCTTAGCTATTAATCCTTGTCGCTTAAGGTTGTCATTAATTTTTAATGTTCTTTGGTCGTCACTCTCAATTGCAGTTAGTTGTATCTCATTCAACTCTAGCATATGACATGCCTTCCCCCCCGGAGCAGAACATGCGTCCAATACTGTTTGGTTTTTTTCTAAATCTATTATATGGGCTGCCAACTGTGCCCCCATATCTTGAATGGATACCTTCCCTTCCAAAAATCCTGGAATTTTATTAACATCTAATGCTTTTTTTATGATCAGACATTCATCACTAACTAAAATATGATCGATTCCTTCCTTATCCAAGGTATTAGAATAATCCTTAATTTGAAGTTTTTTTAAATTAATTCTTAAGGATAGTGGTGGATGCTGATTTCCAATGTTAAGGATTTCTTGCCAATTTTTTGGGTATTGTTGTTTCACTTTTTCAATCCACCATTTTTGGTAGCTATACATCGCAGATTCATTTTCTTTTAGTTGCTTATGTAAATTATTTTTATTTCTTAGAAAATTCCTTAACACTGCATTTATAAATGAACTTTTTTTATTATCAATTTTTTTTGCTGCATCAACTGCTTGATTGACCAAAGTGAAATTATTTGATCTTGCATGATTTATTTGAAATAAAACTACATGTAAAAGTGCCTCAAGGCATAAATTTTCAATCTTATTTTTAACCAACTTATTAATATAAAATTGTGATTTACCTAAGTCCCTTATCGCTCCATAAGTCATATCTTTTATTTGTGATAAATTCTCTTCCTCATTACTGTATTTTGAAAATACCAACTTAAAACTTTTATCTAAATTTTTTCCTAAAAGAACTTGTTCTACTATCTTTGCTGCTAGCAATTGGGATTGATTCATCATAAAAGAAGTTCGTCATTATTAATTTCGTTTGCAATAATAAATTCTTTTGCTGTCATTTTTCTCTTGCCTTCTAATTGAATTTCGGTCACCTTGATAGCTCCATCAAGTGTGCCTATAAAAAGATTACTTTTTTCCCTATTTACAAATATGCTACCGGATTTCTTTATTTTAATATTATTTTCTTTATTAGCTTTCCATATTTTTAATACCTTATCTCTAAAAATACAGGATACCCCTGGAAATGGATTAAAAGCATTTACCCTTTGTATTAACTGCTTAGATGTAATATCTTTCCATATCACTTTGGCCTCTGATTTTTTAATTTTATTTGCATAAGTTGCTTCTATTTCATTTTGCTTGGTTAATTTGATAGCCTTATTATCACCAATATCATTAATAACTTTAGCCATTAATTCAGCGCCTAATTTAGCTAAATACCTAGTCATTTCTCCTGTATTTTCATTCTCACCCAAGTTTATAGATTTTTTCCTAATCATATCTCCTGTATCTAATTCTACCGCTACTGACATAATAGTTACCCCAATTTTTGAGTCTCCAGCTTCAATTGCTCTGTGAATTGGTGCTGCACCTCTCCATGCTGGAAGGAGTGAAGCATGAACGTTATAAGAACCTTTAATAAAAATACCTAGAATTTTACTTGGTATGATCAAGCCATATGCAGCCACGACCAAAATATCTGCATTTAGGTCTAATAATTTTTTATATACAGCATCATTACTTAACTTATCTGGTTGAAATACAGGAATATTAAGGTTTTTAGCTTTTTGTTTTATTGGGCTTAGTTTTATATTCATCCCTCTACCCGCCTTCCTATCTGGCTGAGTAAGAACTAATAAAATTTGGTGCCCTTCTTTATATAGAGCACTTAATGTTGGTACAGCAAACTCTGGGGTACCAGCAAAAATTATCTTTAGTTTTTTATTCATCATTACTTTTTTAATTCTGATTTTTTAGCATTTATGATTTTGTTATCTTCAAGAAGAAATAAAGTCTTTAATTCAATTAACTGTATAACAAAAATGAGTTAAATAATTTTAATACGTTCAAAATTGTCATATTGTGTTGATTAATTAATTATTAACTGTTAAATTATTTACTATTAAGCAATAAAATATTTTAATAGATCTAATTATACTGCTTACAAGTGCATTTTCTTTTTTTCATTGCAAAAGTTTGTAATTTATCTGATATTAATTTCAAAAATAAGGATTTATCATGTTTGATTTGCTTATTTATATGTTTGAAAACTACCTAAGTTCTAAAAATAATTTAGATTTTGCTAATATGACTTTAGAACTTGAAGCCGCTGGTTTTAAAAATAAAGATATTGAGAGTGCTCTTGACTGGTTCACAGAGCTTAAAGAAATGTCCGAAAAAATTCCTCAATCTCATTCATTAAAGCTAAATGATAAGTTAAGAATCTTTACAGAAAAGGAAAAGGAAAAGTTTTCTCTTGACGGGTTAGGTTTTATTTTATTTCTTGAACAAGCAAATATCTTAAACTCAATTGAACGTGAAATTATTATTGATCGTGCAATGGCTCTTAATCAAAATATAATAAATATTGATGAAGTACGCTGGATTGTAATGATGACGCTATGGAACAATGGTCGAGAAAATGATTATCTTTTTGTTGAAGATTCTTTATATCAGACAGAACAGTTAATTCTTCATTAATTATTTATATTATTAATTATTTTTGAAACAATTTTTGATTCGTTTAGAGTGTAAAAATGAATTCCAGGAACACCATACTGAATTAAGGTTTCACACAGCTCTGATATAACATCTATGCCGTAATCTCTTAATGACTGGATATCGTCTTCATCATAACTTTCAAGCTTTAGCCTTAGCCACCTAGGTATTTCTGCACCACAATTTGATGAAAATCTTGATAGTTGCTTGATATTATAAATGGGCATAATTCCAGGGATAATAGGTACAGAAATAGATAATTTCTGACATTCCTCTACAAATCTAAAATAAGCATCTGCATTAAAAAAAAACTGCGTGATTGCTGAATTAGCCCCGGCCTCTATTTTTCTTTTAAAATTATTTAAGTCATCAGTTGCAGATTCTGCTTCTGGGTGATATTCAGGATATGCTCCAGCTTGAATATGGAAATATTCTCCTGTTTCCTCCCTTATAAATGAGATTAACTCATTAGCATATTTAAAATCTCCATGACTCATTGCTCCTGATGGGTTATCTCCCCTTAAAGCAATTAAATGTTTAATATCATGGCTCTTATACTCATTCAAGAGGTCTCTAATATCTTCTTTTGAAGCACTAATGCAAGATAGATGAGGTACGCCATTATTATTTGATTCTTCAATGCTTAAAACTGTTTCTAATGTTTTAGCCTTAGTTGATCCGCCAGCACCAAAAGTAACGGAAAAGAACTCTGGGTTAAATTCCGATAATGTTTTTATTGTTTTATTAAGCTTAAGAACTCCCTCCTCACTTCGAGGAGGAAAGAATTCAAAACTTACTGATGACATATTGGGCATAACTTAATACCTATATGTCTCAGTCTTAAATGGTCCATTAATGTCCACATCAATATATTTCGCTTGTTCTTCAGTTAGCGTTGTTAAGTCAGCATTTAGTGTAGTTAATTGCAATCTCGCTACTTTTTCATCTAAATGTTTAGGTAG
>MDTF01004951.1_pt1 | contig 17755 bp, 18 predicted proteins | sample 811191 | NCBI WGS metagenome assembly MDTF01 (sample SAMN05326649, study PRJNA326480) | marine metagenome | isolation source: seawater | place: Southern Ocean | collected 2011 | reverse complement strand
GGTGGTGTTGATGCAAATGCATTGCAAAGACCAAAAAGATTTTTTGGTGCTGCAAGAGATATTGAAGAGGGTGGATCTTTAACAATCATCTCGACAGCATTGATTGATACTGGATCTAGAATGGATGAAGTTATTTTTGAGGAATTTAAGGGAACAGGAAATAGTGAAACAGTTCTTGATCGAAAAATTGCAGAGAAAAGAATTTACCCAGCAATTGATATAACTAAATCTGGAACAAGAAGAGAAGAGTTACTTTTTGATAAAGATGACCTTTCAAAAATGAATGTGCTAAGACGAATTATCAGTCCTATGGGAACCATGGATGCAATTGAATTTATTAACTCAAAACTTAAAGAAACAAAAAGTAATGCAGATTTCTTTAGCTCGATGAATAAACCAGCTTAACAACGACCTCCTTATTAATTTAAAGTTTTACAGAACCTCAAAATAGAAGTTATAATATTGGTATGACAATTTATGCCCTATCGACTGGACCTGGAATTTCAGGAGTGGCAATTATTAGAGTTTCAGGACCTGAAACTAAAAAGGTTGTTCAGCTTTTAACCAACAAGATACTTCCAGAGCCAAGAATGGCAACTCTCAGAAAGATTAACAAAATCAACACTTCTGAGCTCATCGACGAAGGTATAATATTGTGGTTTCCTGGCCCTGAGAGCTACACAGGAGAGGATATGGCTGAATTCCACATACATGGAAGCCATGCCGTAATTACTGCCATGCAGGCTTCTATTTCGTTAATAGATAATTGCCGTTTAGCAGAACCAGGTGAGTTTACTAAGCTTGCTTTTCAAAATGGAAAAATAAATTTACTTAAGGCTGAAAGTATTGCTGATTTAATTTCATCAGAAACAGAAATTCAAAGACAGCAAGCAATAAAAATTATGAATGGTAAGTCTGCCAATAAGTTTAATGAGCTTAGAGATAAACTTTTAAAAATCTTATCTCACGTTGAGGCTAAAATAGACTTCCCAGATGAAGACCTGCCAGAAAATATTTTAAAAAATATCAAAATAATTTCCAAACAAGTTTTAATAAGTATAAAAAAAATCTTAGATGACCAGAGTGTTGGGGAAAGAATTCGAGAGGGATTTAAAATTGCGATTGTTGGACCAACTAATGCTGGAAAATCAAGTTTGATAAATCATCTATCTAACAGAGATGTTGCTATAGTCTCTGAGACCGCAGGCACAACAAGAGATGTAATTGAAACACATTTAAATATTGATGGTTACCCAGTTGTAGTTTGTGACACAGCGGGTATTAGAGAATCTAAAAATGAAATAGAAAAAAAAGGTATAAAATTAGCATTAGATAAAGCAGAAGATGCTGACTTAAAACTTATAGTGATTGAGGCTATAAATGTTGATTTTAAAGGCATTTTGAAGGAATTGATGAATGAAAATGCAATATTAGTAGTTAATAAATCTGATTTAATTAAAGAAAAACTAAATTTGGAAATTAAAAAATTTGAGCATGTTTTGATTTCAATTAAAAATAACCTAAACATGGAGGAATTAATTTTAAAAATAAAAAATAAACTTCAGGGTAAATTTATTAGTAACGAAGATATTTTGATAACAAGAGAAAGACATCGGCAACACCTTGTAGAATGTATGAAAAATTTAAAAAACTTTAATAATAAATATGATACTGAGGATTTTGATAAAGCTGCTGAAGATTTAAGGCTGGCAACTAGACACTTAGGAATGATAGTTGGTAAAGTAGACGTAGAGGAGATATTAGGCAGTATTTTCAACGATTTTTGTATTGGTAAATAAGGTTAATTTTACAGGGTTTTTTAACCTTTTTTGTTGATGTATATGGCTTATTCGACAATAATAATCTTGTTTTAAAGACCTTTAAGAAAATAAATATTAATTAATCTATTAGTCAGATCTTGTAAAAATTTTAATCAGCTATAAATTTATGTTATGAAAAATGATTTATCATTTGATGTTGTTGTTATAGGAGGAGGTCATGCAGGATGTGAAGCTGCGGCAGCCTCAGCACGTCTTGGTGTAAGCACAGCATTATTCACACACAAGATAGAAACTATTGGTGAGATGTCTTGTAATCCTGCTATTGGTGGTTTAGGCAAAGGACATCTTGTTAGAGAAATAGATGCTCTAGACGGAGTTATGGGAGAGATTGCTGATAAGTCAGGTATACAATTTAGATTATTAAACAGAAGCAGAGGACCAGCAGTAAGAGGTCCAAGAACTCAATCAGACAGGTCCTTATATAAAAAATTTATGCAAGAAAAACTTGTAAACTACTGTAATTTAAGCATTTTTTCTGATTCAGTTATAAAGTTTATTTTCGAAAAAAACACCATATGTGGTTTTGAAACACAGTCAGGTAAAAAAGTCTTATGTGGTAAGCTTATATTAACAACAGGCACTTTTTTGAATGGGTTAATACACATTGGTTCAGAAAAGACACCCGCTGGTAGATTTGATGAAAAGCCCTCAACAGGTTTAAGCGAACAACTTAAAAAATATGAATTTAAAATTGGAAGACTTAAAACGGGAACACCACCTAGACTCGATGCTAGAACAATTAATTTTGAAAATTTAGAGGAACAGTACGCAGATGAAGATCCTTACTTTTTTTCTTTCTTAACAAAAAAAAATTTTAACAAGCAGGTCTCTTGTCGTATGACTTATACCAACACTAAGGTTCATAAGATTATAGAAAAAAATTTAACTAAGAGTGCAATGTACTCTGGAAGCATTCAGGGTGTTGGACCTAGATACTGCCCATCTATTGAAGATAAAATTGTAAAGTTTGCTGATAAAGGTCGTCACCAGATATTTTTGGAGCCAGAAGGGCTAAATGACCACACTATATACCCAAATGGCATATCAACATCTCTTCCAGCTGATATTCAACAAGAAATATGTAACAATATCAATGGTTTAGAGAATGTAAAAATAATTAGGCCAGGTTATGCTATAGAATATGATTATATAGATCCCAGAGAACTATTTTTAACGCTTGAATCCAAAAAAATTTGTAATCTTTATCTAGCTGGACAAATCAATGGTACTACAGGATATGAGGAGGCTGCAGCTCAAGGACTTATAGCTGGAATTAATGCCGCTCTAGCTTTTAAGAAGGAAGAACCATTTATACTAGATAGATCTGATGCTTATATCGGAGTGATGATCGATGATCTGGTTACAAAAGGAGTAGCTGAACCTTATCGTATGTTTACATCGAGAGCTGAGTATAGATTAAGCCTGAGAGCTGATAATGCAGATCAAAGATTAACTGCTAAGGGGGTAGAAATAAACTTGATTACCAATACAAGAAAAAATATATTTGTGGATAAATTACACAAGATCAATGAAATTTCAAATAAAATGAATACATTAACTGTTACACCATCAAAAATAGAAAAATTTGGTGTTAAAATTGCTAAAGATGGTGTAGTTCGTTCTTCCAAAGAAATATTAACACAAAATGGTGTGGATATGAAAAAAATTAGACAAATATGGCCTAATATTCCATTTTACAATAAAGAAATTGATAATCAGATAGAAATTAATGCTCATTACAGTGGATATTTAAAAAAACAGAAAGCAGACATTTTAGCATTCAAAAGAGACGAAAATCTATTAATACCTGCTATTGTCGATTATGATAAATTATCAGGATTATCAAATGAAGTTAAGGCAAAGTTCAAGCATATAAGACCTAAAACAATGGGTCAGGCCCTGAGAATTGATGGTATTACTCCAGCAGCCGTATATATTTTGTTGTCACATGTAAAAAGAAAGTCTATTAAGCATATAGCTTAATGGAAGAAATTTTACATAAATACTCTCTACTAAAAAAATTAAATGTTTCACGTGAAACGTGTTTGGAATTTGATAGATTTATATCTATGATAGTAGATAAAAATAAAGAAATTAATATTATTAGTATGAAAACAGCTGACATTGAGAGTATAAAAAATAGACATATTATTGATTCAGCGCAAGCTATTGAATTTATTGATTTAAATGAAAATACAACCACAGATTTAGGTGCAGGAGGTGGATTTCCAGGAATAGTAATCGCCATAATGCTAAAAAATCTCAAAAAAGATGTAAAAGTCCATTTATATGAAAAAAGTCATCACAAAAGTTCATTTTTGAGGGAAGTATCAAGAAAGCTCAATTTGGATACAGAAGTAATACAAAAAGATATTTTCGATACAAAAGAATTAAAGTCAGGAAGTATAATGGCAAGAGCTTTTAAACCTTTGCCAGTAGTTTTAGAATTAATGTATAAAAATTTTAGTAGTTATAAAAACTTAATTATATTTATGGGTAAAAGTGGTGATACAATTTTAGAAGAGACTCTAAAGACTTGGGAATTAGATTTTGAAAAAAAACAAAGTATTACAAGCAAAGATTCATTTTTGCTTAACATAAAAAATATTAAAAAAATAAAAAAAAATTAAAATGCAAATTATTTCAATAATAAATCAAAAAGGTGGAGTGGGGAAAACAACCACCGTCATTAACCTTGCAGCTGGTTTGGCACAATTAGAAAAAAAAATTTTAGTAATTGATCTCGATCCACAAGGAAATGCCACCACAGGACTTGGATTATCAAACTTAAATAATTCTAATGAAACAATTTATGGAGTGTTGAATGGTACCAAGTCAATTTCAGAAGTAATTAAAAAAACAGAGTTCAAAAACTTAGATATCGTAAGCTCACACGTAGATTTGTCTGGTTTAGAGGTCGAAATAGCAAGTGATAATGACAGAGCGTTTATATTAAAAAGTAAATTAACCCCGTATTTAAATGATTCTAGAGCATCTTATGATTATATTCTCATAGACTGCCCCCCATCATTAAGTTTGTTAACAGTGATGGCTTTAGTATCTTCACACTCTCTAGTGGTACCCTTACAAACTGAATTTTTTGCATTAGAAGGCTTAACCCAATTAATGAAGACAATAGAAAGAATAAAAATAAGTTTAAACCCTAGTTTAGAGATTAGAGGAATTCTTTTGACCATGTATGACAAGAGAAATAGGCTTTCATCTCAAGTAGAAAAAGAGGCAAGAGACTATTTTAATGATAAAGTTTATGCCACAGTAATACCTAGAAATGTTAGATTGTCCGAGGCACCTTCTCACGGTATGCCAGTATTAATCTATGATAAACTGTGTCCTGGTAGCAAATCATATTTCAACTTTACTGATGAATTTATTAATCAAGAAGAAAAAGCAGGGAGTGCAGCTTAATGAATTCAAGCAAAATTAAAAAGGGTCTGGGCAGAGGTCTTTCTTCATTAATTGGGGAAATAAAATCAGACATAAATATAAATAAAATATCAATAAGTGATTTAGTGAGTAATAAATTTCAACCGAGAAAAATTTTTAACGAAGAAGATTTACAAAATTTAACCAATTCAATAAGGGAACGGGGAGTAATACAACCTATCATAGTCAGAAAATCTACAGATGAAAGATCAAAATATGAAATAATTGCTGGAGAGAGAAGGTGGCTTGCTGCTCAAAAAGCTGGCTTACATGAGGTGCCCGTAGTTATTACAGAAGCAGATGATTTAAAATCATTAGAATTTGCTATTGTAGAAAATGTTCAAAGAAATGATTTAAATGTCATTGAGGAAGCTCAAGGTTATCAACGCTTAATTAATGATTTTTCATATGATCAAGAAAAAATTGCTAAATTTATTGGGAAAAGTAGAAGTTATATTGCAAACTTTTTAAGATTGCTGTCTCTACCTACTGAAGTTCTAAATTTAATTAAATTAAAAAAAATAACACCTGGACATGCTAAAATTTTAGTTGGTTTAGGTAACGCAGAATTTGTTGCAAAAAAAATTATAGAAAAAAATCTTTCAGTTAGACAAGCTGAGAATTTTGTAAAAATTTTCAAGACCAAAAAACAACCTTATAAATCATTAAAGGATGCCAATTTAGCTGCGCTTGAAAATTCAATTGCTGACAAGGTTGGACTGAATGTTTTAATCAGAAATAAAAGAAATAATGCTGGTACCATTACATTTGAATACAAAAGTGTAGATCAACTAAATAAGATAATTGAAGTTATTAAATCTAATTATTAACAACTGTTGACTGTTCAATAATAAAATCTGACAATATATTTATAGAACTATTAGAATTTTTTTTTATTAAGAGTTCTGTATCATTAATTTTATAAATTAAATTTTTTACTGAATTTTTTGACCATTTTTGTATTTGTTGTTTTATAATATCCTTATCTTTCCAAAAAATTGGAGGTTTCGCGGAAGAAATTGCTAAATCAATACTTTTTTTATTTTCATGTTCTGTACAAAGTTTTAAAAGCCTCTTGGATTTTGACAAAAAAGTTCGAATTACAATAATAGAATCATCAGTAGAAAAAATATTTTCATTTAAAATTTTTACAGTTCTTTTTTTATTTTTTGCCAAACAACTATCTACTAATTCTGAAATATTATAATTTTCAGCCAAGTTTGTAAGTTTTAATATATCATCAATTGTAATTTTTTTTTTTGTATATAAAAAACTTTCAATTTTGTTTAATTCATTTTCTAAATTTTGTCTGTCACCCCTGGATCTGTCCACCAGTAAATTAATGGTTTGTGTTGATATTGGAATTTGCTTTTTTCTAAAAAAATTACTAGTTATCGATGCTAAGGTTTGACTATTATCTTCATAAAACGGTATACAAGTTAAATTTTCATTTTTTTCAAATAGATTTCTTAGTTTTGATTTTTTATCTAAGTTGCTAGATAATAATATTATAACCACATCTGTAATTTTTTTTTCAATTATGTCCTCTATGGTATCTTTAATTTTTTCACTAATTCTAGAAATTATTATTAACTTTTTACTTTCAAAAAATGATTGAGAAAACAGTTTCATAAAAAATTCTTCTCTATCATTCAAGATTTCGTTTTCATCATATCTATAAACTGATTCAGAAAACTTTTTTTCAAAATGCTTTTTAAGAACGTCACTTTTTAGACCATCATTCTCTCCATAAAATAAAAAAATATAATTTTTTATGAGATTGACTTTTTCTATTTCAAAAAACTTCTTTATCATCTTATGATGAGTAAAGCTCTATAGTTAAATCTTTTATTATTTCGTCTACCAAATTCTTCTCAATAGTGGATTCATATTTTCTTAATTTAAATTTATCAGCATTATTATTAAATATAAAATTTTTAGATATTCTTTTTGATTTTATCATTTTGTCATTTTCATAAATTATAAAATTAAAAATAATATTCATTCTATAAGTTTTGATATTCCCCTTGGAATCTTTTGCTGTTATTTCTTTGTTTTTTTCTCCCGAAAGTTCTATAGAATAAACTCTTTCTGCTTCAATATTTCGATATCTTGTAAAAGCACTTACTATTTTATTTGTTAAATTATTCTCATCTTTTATTTCAAAATTTGTAATACTAAAGTTAGAATTTTTTGCAGAAAAAATAGGTTTGTAATTGCACGCAGATAAGAACAAGAACAAAAATATTATACTAAGGAAATTTTTCATTATTTTATGATTAAGTTTATTAATCTATTTTCAATATATATATATTTAAAGATAGCTTTATTACATAAATTTTTAATAATTTTTTCATCTTTTTTTGCTTCTTCTAGAATTGTCTTTTCAGCAGTATTTTTTTTGACCTGTATCATTGATCTTTTCTTTCCATTAACTTGTATCACAATATTTACTTGATTTTTTTCTAAATATTTTTTTTCATACTTTGGCCAATCTTTTTCTTTACAATCTAAATCGTCTAAGCATTCTGAAATCAAATGCGGTATAAATGGATTCATCATTAGTAGAATTTTAATATAAGATTCCTTTAATATTTGATTGCTTGTTTTTTTATCGATTTGATTGTTTAAAAAATTATAAGCCTCATGAAAATTAGCAACAATTACATTGTAGTTAAAATTTTCTATATTTTTCGAAACCTTTTCTACTAAGGAATTTGTAAACTCTAACAAAGGTTTATTAATACCACCCTCAACTTCACTCTTGTTTAATTTATCCATTATTTTTTTGTGAAGAGTCCAAAGTTTTTGTATAAATTTATATGAAGCATTTATACCTTCACTAGACCATTGAATATCTTTTTCTGGCGGGCTGTCTGATAGGATAAAAAATCTTACCGCATCAGCACCGTAGTTTTTTATAATATCTTGTGGGTTGATTGTATTTTTTTTTGATTTTGACATAGATTCAACTGGACCAACCACTACAGTGTTTTCGGGCTTATTTTTTTTGTAGAAATTCTTTTTATCAATACTTTCAACCTCCTCAGGGCTTAACCATTTATTATTCATATCCTTATATGTTTCGTGACAGACCATGCCCTGAGTGAAAAGTCCTTTAAACGGTTCTGTAATATCTAAATCCTTATTTTTGTAGGATAAAGCTTGCATAAAAAACCTTGAATATAAAAGGTGCAATATGGCGTGTTCAACCCCACCTATGTACTGATCTACAGGCATCCAGTATTTAATTTCCTCTATATCAAAACCATAATCTTGTTTTTTTGGAGAACAAAATCTTAAAAAATACCAAGAAGAGTCCACAAAGGTATCCAGCGTGTCTGTTTCACGTATACAGTTTTCACCATTTATTTTAACTTTTTTCCAATCTTCTTCATGATCTAATGGGTTTCCTTTTGTATTTAAATCATTTATTAGCGGAAGTACTACAGGCAAAGCATCAGAAGGAATTTTTATAATTTCATTTTTTTTATTATAAGCTATTGGAATAGGGCAACCCCAATATCGTTGTCTAGAAACTCCCCAATCTTTTAATCTAAAGTTAATTTTTTTTTTACCTAATTTTTTATTTTCTAAAATTTTGATTGTTTCAGTTATAGATTCATCAGGAACTTTTAACCCATCTAAGTACTTCGAATTAAATATAACACCAGGACCATTATAAGCTATTTTATCAATTTTAAAGTTTTGATCTTTGTCAGCAGGTCTTACTACAGGTTTAATCGCTAAATTGTATTTTATAGCAAAGTCCAAATCTCTTTGATCGTGAGCGGGGCAACCAAAAACTGCTCCAAAACCATAATCCATAAGCACAAAATTTGCAAAATAAATAGGCACTTTCAAATTGTTATCTAATGGATTAATGGCCATTAAGTTTGTTTTGAAACCAATTTTTTCTGCTTGAGCTATAGACTCTTCAGTAGTGCCAGTTTGGGAACATTTTTTTTTAAATTCAATAAAGTTTTTATCTTTTTCATAATATTTAGAAATTGGGTGATCAGTGGAAAGAGCTAAAAAAGAAAAACCAAATAAGGTATCAGGACGTGTTGTAAAACATTTAACCTCTTTAACAGGTAGATCTCCCTCAACTTCAAATTTTATTTCACATCCAAATGATTTACCTATCCAGTTTTTTTGCATGGTCTTTACTTTATTTGGCCAGTCTTCTAAACCATCTAATCCATGTAGTAATTCTTCTGAGAATTTAGAAATATTAAAAAACCATTGATTCAGTTTTTTTCTTTCAACAATTGCGCCAGACCTCCAACCTTTTCCATCAATAACCTGTTCATTGGCTAAAACAGTTTGATCTATCGGATCCCAGTTTACATAATTCTCTTTTCGATAAACTAAATCCTTATCGAAGAGTTCTAAGAAAAATTTTTGTTGATGCTTATAATATTCATCTGAGCACGTAGAAATCTCTTTTGACCAATCAATTGATAAACCCAACTGTTTTAATTGATATTTCATCATTGATATATTTTTTTCTGTCCAATCTTTAGGGTTTAGATTGTTTTGTCTTGCAGCATTTTCAGCTGGCATACCAAACGAATCCCAGCCCATTGGATGTAAAACATTAAAACCTTTCATGGCTTTATATCTAGCTGTTACGTCACCGATAGTGTAATTACGTACATGACCCATGTGGATTTCCCCAGAAGGGTAGGGAAACATTTCTAGGCAATAAAATTTTTTTTTATTTTTATCCACTTTAGAAACAAAGTAATTATTTGTTTCCCAAAATTTTTGCCATTTATCCTCTATAATTTTAAAATTATATCTATCCATAAAAAATTAATAAAATAAACTTAGCTCTGGCAATAAAATAAAAAATCACAAATTTTTTTATTTATTTTTTGAAGTTGGATATTCTCCATCTCTTTTCTTGATCTTTTTGACATCAGCAGTTTTATAATTTGTAGCTTTTTTTAATATAGCTAATTTAATTTCATTATTTAAATTATTTTCTAATAAAGATGTACTACAGACTTGTTTTATGCATTTTTTTTGATGGATAATAACATTAATTCCATCCGCACGAATTTCATTAGAAGAAAACATAATTGTAATTTTTATTGCTTCATCTGCTGTGTTTTCAGAAAACCAATCTGTAATTATTATTCCTCCACCATAGTCTGCATTGACCAAAGGAATGAAATCCAAAACTTTTAAAGATGCTCGCCACATTGGGTTTGATGAGGCAAAATCAAAAGTTCCATTACCTCCTTTTAACGCAGAGCTTAATCTAAAACCTCTCCCTTCTTCGATATTTTTTTTTCGTTTTTCTGCATCATTAACAGGGTTAGTTCTAGAGTCTGTTTTTTTATATAAACCACATGAATTTAATAAAACACTTAAAAGAAAAATAAAAAAAAATCGTGAAAAGTTTTTTAATAAGAAGTTATTTTTTAATTTAATGGAATTATTCATATTTTTCATATATATATTTGTTTTTAAGAGTTTATGTGACTTATTTCATCAGAATTGATTAACTAATGTTGCAAAAATACAACACTTGTTAGAAAAACTTCATAAAAAGTATTAAATTAGTGAATATATAGAAGATATTTAATAGTTTGAGGCAATTCATATATGAAAATAATAAACAAAGGAGAAATTATGAATAACTTTAAAAAAATAGGTTTAACAGCTTTAGCTGGTTCACTTATGACACTTACAGTTTCTGCTGGCGAAATGTCAGTTTCAGGAACTGCAGAGATCACTTACACTACTAAAGGTGGTGGAACTACTGCTGCAAAAACTATGACTGGTGACCCGTTTGGAATGAAGAACGACATTGCATTTACAGGTTCTGGAGATGTTAATGGTAACGCAGTAACTTATACAACAAACATGACTGACGGCGGCGCTTCAACTGTATCTACAGCAGTAACAATGGATATGGGTGCAATTGGTGCTTTTAGTTTTGAACAAGGTATGGGTAGTCACGGTGTAGATACTTCAGATGATAGTATTTTACCTACAGCCTATGAAGAACCTTCACACGGTGGTGGAACTGCTTCTTTAGGTATTACTGGATCTTCTAATGCTTTTGGTTACAAAAACTCATTTATGGGTCTTAACCTAAACTTAGAATATAACCCTGATAAGAGTGGTATTGATAATGCTGATGGTGGAACTGGTGGAGCTAAACTTGCGGCAGCTTCAAACAAAGGACACTCATTGAACTACGTACTATCATACTCTCCAAGTGATGGGTTAACAGTAGGTGCTGGTCGAGCAGTTACAGATGGACAAGCTGGTGCAGCTGGTTCTGTAGACGCTAGAGAAGATATCGCTTACATTAATTATGTAAATGGTCCAATATCTGTTGGTTATTTCATTAATGAACAACAAGATAACATTGTTGGTTCTAATGGACTTGAAACTGATGGTTACGCTATAGCTTTTGCAGTTAACGATAATTTATCTATTTCATATTCTGAAAGAGAGTTAACTCAAGACGATGGTGGAGCAGGTACTAAAACTGTTGAAGGCAACCAAGGTATTATGGCTTCTTACACAATGGGCGGTGCTTCATTGAGAATAGCTCATAATGAACATGATAATGTTGCTAATGTAGTTGGTACTAACACTGAAAATACTGAAGTTTCTTTAGTATTAGCGTTCTAGTTTAAACCAAAAACTAAAAATTATTTAAAAGGCCTCCTTTATGGGGGCCTTTTTTTTATTCAGCCAATATAGAAAAAAGTTCTTTGAGTTCTGATTTATAATTATCAGATAATTTAAGAGAAGTTTTATAAATTTTTTGTCTAGCCTGAGCAACACTTAAGGTTTTTATGGGTTTTTTATTTTGATGAAAGTTTAAGCAATTATCATTCCATTTAAGGCCGCAAGCCTCAATAAGAGATTTAGTTTGAGCTTCTTGATTGTTAATTAAATCTTCATATTTAATATCATAAATATAATGGGGCAGCAATTTATGCCAAAATTTCATTAGATTTTTGTAAAGGTTGTAATAAGTACCGAGCTCATTTTGATTGTAAGTCCATCCTAAATCTTTACCTGGAAAATTATTTTTATAAATAGATAAGCATGTCTCTTCAGGACTTCTATGGCAGTGGATAATTTTAGCATTAGGGAAAACTATTTTTATAAAACCTATCCATAAAAAATTTAAAGGATTTTTATCTGTTAAATATTGCTCATTACTCTTAAAATTTGCTAGGTGTACATGATATTTTTTTTGCCATTCATTGAAATTTGTATTTTTTATCAAATCAATATTTAGTTGATTTGAATGATTAATGTTATTAAAAAAATTATCTTTAATAATTTGTGCCAAAACAAACAGTTCACCAGCACCGTATACATTGGGATGAGTAGAAATAATTTGTTCTACTAACGTTGTACCAGATCTTGGCATGCCTAAAATAAATATTATATTTTTATTAGGGTGATCATTATCAATTTGTAAAGTATTTAAGTCTAAATTATTAAAAGCATTTTTAATGTTATTAATAAGTTTAATTTCATCATTAATATTAAATTTTAGATTCTTTCTTTTAATTTCATTCGCTTTATGAATATGATTTATGGAAAGAGTCAATTCTCCAATTTTTTCATAAACATTGCCTATTGCAAAATGAAGATCATATAAACTTTCAATAGCAATATCTTGATTGTTAATTTTAGTTAGCATGGATTGTAGGTGCCAATCATTTTCTTTATAATCGAGCATTTTGCTTAAAAGAATATCTGCAGGCGTACAGTCATTATTCAATTCCAAACATTTTTTTGAGTGAAAAATAGCATCATCAAACTTACCTGTAGACTGCAACATAAAAGCTTTATTAAAGTGTATTGAATAGTTATTGTTATCAACCTTTAAAGCTCTTTCATAAAGCTCAAGAGCTTCTTCAGATTGGTTTAAATCATTTTTCAGATTTCCATAGTTAAGAAGAGCCAATATGTATGTAGGATTAATCTTTAAAATTTTTTGATAAAACTCTTCGGCTAAATTGTATTCCTTCTCAGCTTTATATGTATTTGCTAGGTTTAAAATTAAATCAAGTGAGTTAGAATTAATTTTTAATCCTTGTAAAAAAATATTTTTTGCTTCTTTATATCTATTTATTTTTTGAAGTGAGATACCAATAATATTATATAACGCCACGAATTCTGGGTTTTTTTTTAATAGAATTTTACTTTTTGTAATTACAACATCATATTTACCAGCATTAAAATAGTTCATAATTTTCTTAATTTCTTTTTTGAAAAATAAGTTGAGATCGTTCATTTAATATTTTTTTATTAATGATTTAATTGTGTTGTAGTTATCTCTTATCAAAGAGATTGAAGCAAAACCATAACAATTTATTAAATTTAATTTTTTAATATTCTTCTCGTTTATTCCCCCCAATGCAATTACTTTTTGTTTAGTTTGACTTGCTAAAAATTTAAATCTATTTATTCCTAAAAATTTTTTTTTATTTTTACTTGGAAAAAGAGAAGACAGAAAAATTATGTCTACTCCTTGTTTTTCTTTTAATCTTATTTGATTTACATTGTGTGCAGATCCCAGAAGAATAAAATTACTTTTAAATATTTTTTTATCGATTATTTGCTTATTAAATGATGGTAGATAAACTCCATTTAGTTTGAGCTCAATAGCTAACTTAACATTATTTGATAAATAAAATTTTCTTGAATCTTTTTTGCAAAAATTTTTAATTTTTAGCAGATCAGCGTAAATATCCTTTTTTTTATAATTACGATAAATTATTGCAATCTTTTTATCTAATTTTCTAATACAATCTTCATCAAAGCTATTTATAAAATAAAAAATTTTTGGTAAAAAATTATGCATAATTCTGTTGATAAACTAAATCTAATTAAAAAGGAAATTTTAGCTATACCTCGCAACAATGCAAATATAATAGCAGTAAGTAAAACTTTTCCAATGATTGATATATTGCCAATAATTAACTGTGGCCATATTCATTTTGGGGAAAATAAGATTCAAGAAGCAATGGAAAAATGGACAGATATTAAAAATGATTTTCCACATATTCAACTACATATGATTGGGAAGCTTCAAACTAATAAAGTTAAGTATGCCATTTCACTTTTTGATTATATCCATTCTTTAGATAATTTAAAATTAGCAGAAAAAATTTCCAATGAACAAATAAAAAAAAATAAACAAACAAAGATATTTATTCAGGTGAATATTGGTCAAGAACTTCAAAAAAGCGGAATTGAAATTGAACAACTAGAAAACTTCTATCAAATATGCACTACAAAACTTGGTTTAAATATAGTTGGCTTAATGTGTTTGCCACCCGACAACCAGGTTGCATCACCATATTTCCTAAAAATAAATAATTTAAAAAATCAACTTAATTTAAAAGATTTAAGTATTGGCATGTCCAATGATTACCTTGAGGCTTTAAAATATAATTCAACGTTTTTAAGAATTGGCTCTAAAATTTTTGGCCAACGTTCCTAGCCTATTTTGATTTTAGTTTTTTGATTAATTAATTTTAATAAAATTTCAAAATCTTTTTTTTTAAGTGCAATGCACCCCGCTGTTGGACTGTAGTTATCAGTCAAATGTATAAATATTGCACTTCCTTTATGTGGAATATTTTTACTGTTATAACTGACAGTGATCAAATAATCATATTTATGATCTTTCCTAAAAAAATTCTCTTTGTGTTTTTTTTCAGGAAAATAAATTTCTTGGTTATATTTTTTGTGATTAGGATCATCACACCAGGCCATTTTTTTTTTGATAATTCTTTTATCTATACGAGATTTTATTGATCCAACTCTATCTTTTCGAAAGTATAACTTATCAAGGTTAAATAACCCCTTTGGTGTTGTATAGTCTCCTTCTTTTTTCATTGAATTTAGACCATTTTTACCAATGCAGCACTTCAAGTGAAATTCATCAACTATAAGTGTGTCTTTATTTTTTACATGGATTATCATAAGTTACACTTAAATGATCAAACAGAATGTTAATATTATTAATTTTAATTCATTATATGAAATCTTAGAAGAGATTAAAGATAATTTATCTTTTAATATTACAAAATATGAAAATGATAAAGATTTCATTAAAAATAACAAAGACCTAATGAATGATTTAATAATTACAAATTCTAATAATAATATAATAAAAAAAAATATATTAATTTTTGATAAACTACCCATTTCTTTAAATAAGCTAGTTGAATTAATAAATATCAACTTAATTAAATTAAAATTTAATCATCAGTCAAAAATTGACATAAAAGGATATGATCTTGATTTAAATTCTAAATTTTTTTCTAAAAATAATATTAATTTAAAATTAACAGAAAAAGAAATTGAAATTATTTTGTACCTTGATAAAACAAAAAATAAACACAAAGTATTAGATCTACAAAAAAATATTTGGGGCTATTCATCAGATTTAGAAACTCATACAGTAGAAACCCACATTTATAGATTGCGAAAAAAAATAAATGATAAGTTTGAGGATAAAAATTTTATTATGAGTCATGAAGCAGGCTATTATATTGACTAAAAAAAATCTTATAGCTAAGTCATTAAAGAATCCTAGATTTAAACAAAAAATAGTAAAACAAAAAAAAGGAAAAGGTAGTTTTAAAAGAAATAAAACTAAATAAGTCTAGCACCAATTTGTTGAATAATTTTTGTGGACATCTCGGTACCTTTTGCAAGGCTTTCTTGGATAGTTAAATTATTAAGATGACCATGAAGATAACCTGCTGCAAATAAGTCTCCTGCGCCTGTTAAATCAATTATATTTAGATCTTTTTTGCTTTCACACTCAATAACATTTTTTTTACTTATAGCGACACTGCCTTTTTCTCCACGAGTAATTACTATTAGCTTTCCGAGTTGTTGAGCAAATGAGACAACTTCATCAAAGTTTTTTGCATTTATTAATGATGTAATTTCTTGTTCATTAGCAAAAGTAATATCTAGTTTATTTTTAACAAGATCCAAAAAATGCTGTTTATGTCTCTCTACACAAAATAAATCTGACAATGACATCGCTACTTTATTGGAGTTTTTAATTGCCTTATCAAAAGCAGATTTAGGATCTCCTTCATCCCACAAATATCCTTCTAGAAAGATTATTTCACTATTTTTAACTGAATTTATATCTACGTCATTTTCATTAATTTTTCCTGCTGTTCCCAGAAATGTACACATTGTTCTTTCAGAGTCTGGTGTGATTAATATTAAGCAAGTCCCTGTAGGTAAACTTTCTTTCTTTTTTGAATAAAAATAATTAACATTCTCTTTTTTTAAACCATCTTCATATTTTTGACCCAATACATCATCACAAACTTTACCAATAAACCCAACTTTATTTCCTAATTGAGATAAACCAACAATAGAATTTGCAATAGATCCACCTGAAACTGTTTCTTCTACTTTTAGAGTTGATAGCAATTTTTTAAATTCAATTTCATCAACAAGTTTCATTGTACTTTTTGTTAATCCATTATTTGACAAATAGACGTCATTTACCTTGCAAACAACATCTACTATGGCATTTCCGATTCCTAGTATCTTCATTTTAAGCTTTTTTAGTTTTAATTGGATTTATTCTTTTAGGATAACAAGTCAAGCAAATTTTACAAGTCAAACCATAGCACTCTCTCGCTTTACAAAACTCTCTACCATAATAAATTATTTGTAGATGAAGTTTGCTCCAAGTTTTTTTGGGGAATATTCTCTTTAAATCTTTTTCGGTTTCAGTAACATTTTTTCCGCTTGTTAATCCCCATCTTTGAGACAACCTATGTATATGAGTGTCCACTGCGAATGCCGGTATTCCAAAGCCTTGAGACATTACAACACTTGCTGTTTTATGACCTACACCAGGCAACCTTTCAAGTTCTTCAAAAGTTTTAGGCACTTTGCCACCGTGCTGGTCTAACAGTTGTTTTGACATTAAATATATACTTTTAGCTTTAATTCTAAAAATACCTATTCTATTTATTAATTTTTCAATTTTTTTTCTTCCTAATTTTACAAAATGTTCAGGCTTATTATATTTTGGGTATATATCCTTAGTGACGTTGTTAACATTAAGATCTGTACATTGAGCAGATAAAAGAACAGACATTAAAAGAGTAAACTTACTAGTGTGTTTTAGGGGAATAGGGGTAGTTGGATAAATTTTATTTAAAATCTTTAAAATTTTTTTTGCTTTTTCTTTTTCATCCATTATTTAAAATTCAATAAATCTCTCATTGAATAAAGTCCTGGCTTTTTATCTATAAGCCACTTTGCTGCTGTCAAAGCACCATCTGAATATAGGGCTCTGTCAAAGGCTTCATGATTTAATTTTATAATTTCCTTACCATTTGAAAAACTTACCTCATGTTCTCCAATAATTTCACCTTTTCTAATTGAATTAAAATTAATTTTTTTTCCATAAGGAAAAAATTTTTTAT
>MDTF01008235.1_pt1 | contig 17766 bp, 19 predicted proteins | sample 811191 | NCBI WGS metagenome assembly MDTF01 (sample SAMN05326649, study PRJNA326480) | marine metagenome | isolation source: seawater | place: Southern Ocean | collected 2011 | reverse complement strand
TAATAATTTTTACTCAAAAAATATTTTACTAATTTTATCCCTAAAAATCCTGACGAACCATAAACTAAAATTTTATGCATTTAGAATATTTCTTTTAAGACAACCATGGGGTTTTTTTTTTTTTTAAAAGTTGATTTAATAAAATTTTATCTCTTAAAGTATCCATACACTTCCAAAATCCATGATGTTTAAAAGCTACTAACTGTTTTAACTTTACCAGTTTTTCTAAAGGTTCTTTTTCTAACATTATTAAATCGTTTTTTATATATTTGATAAATTTAGAATTTAACACAAAGAATCCTCCGTTTATCCATCCGGCACTTGATTGGGGTTTTTCTTCAAATTTTTTTACTAAATGTCTTTTTATTTTAAGCTCACCAAATCTAACGGGTGGTTTTACTGCTGTAATCGTTGCCATTTTATTTTTTCTTTTATGAAATTTAAGCAAAGATTTTAAATTTAGATTTGTTATACCATCTCCATAAGTAAGCATAAAATCTTCATTCTTCTTAAAGTATTTTTTTAATCTTAGTAATCTTCCGCCAGTTAAAGTATTTTGACCGGTATTTATAATTTTTACTGTTTTAAAATGTTTGTTTTTTTTAAAGTAATTTTTTATGAAATAACCTTTATACCCAACTGCTAATATGAAATTACTAAAGCCATGCGATTTATAAAAATTCATTATATGAATTAGAATTGGCTTCGTTCCAATTTTGACCATTGGTTTAGGAATTTTTTTTGTTTCTTCGCTCAGTCTTGTCCCTTTTCCTCCGCAAAGTATAACTATTTTAATTTCTGAATTTTCTACAATTTTTTTTTTTTGGGTTTGAATTTATTTTGACTTTTTTCATTTGTTTATTTGAAGATAGTTAAATGTTTAATTATCATTGGAACATAATTTTTATTTTCTACAATAATAGAATTTTTAAAATCTAGAAATATATTAGTTTTATAAGATTTCTCCCACCACTTTTCAATATGGTTGTTTTTAACTAATAAATTGACAAACTTGGCTGCTTTAGATGGGTCTTCAAATAAAATATTTATTTTTTTTAAATTTATTAATTGTTTTTTAAATTCTTTTTTTAAATCAGGTCGCTTATTAAGATCAGCAATCAAAATGAAAGGTAAACCTGCATAAGCTAACTCATACATAGCTGTACTAACGTCATTTAGAATTAACAGTTTTGCATTAAAAAAATTATTTTTTCTGCTGTTCATAAAAAAAGGAATAAAATTAATTTTTTTCCCAAACTTTTGAACCCATAATTTTTTGACTTCAAAACTACTTTTTTGTGGAAAAAGCTTAACTGAAGTTTTCTTTTTAGTTGATTCGTCTAAATTCATGTAAAATACTTGGGATGGATCAAGATATGGATGATGGAAATATTGATTAGAGCTTATATTTCTGGCAAATGATATCTCGGTATTTAAAATCAAGATTGAATTTCTTTTTTTAATTTCATCAAAAGATATTTTTTTGTAATTGTAAAAATAATGTTGCCCTAAACCTTTTTTGTTGTCAAAATAATAATTTTGATAAACATAGTTTTTATTAATATGCTCTCTACCAAAATCGATTGTTTTTGAGCTAAGCCCTCCATGCTGGAAGTTTAAAAATCTACCTCCTTTATTTAAAATCTCTGCAGCTAAGATGGTAAATTGATCACAATTATAATGAAGACTAGCAGTTCCTATTTTTGATATGTTTTGTGATAAATTATAAATATTTTCTTGTATAATATTAAAAGACTCTAGGTAACTTACCGGCAATAATTGTCCGATAACTTTGTTAAAAACTCTATCAATTAAATCTTTCTGTGAAATTTTAATATCTTGTCTAAATTTTCTATCTATATGAAATTTAATATATGATTTATTAAATAAAAATTTGCTAGGAATATTTATAACTTTTCCAAAACTACTTAAAAAAATATGAATTGTGTTTTTTAAGCCAAAATAACCATTGATAATAACAACAGGGCTAAAAAAATTTACATATAATTTTATTAAAAAATTTAAAAATATTATATGTATTTTTTTTTTACCTGTAGTGTAAGAAGCTTGTTCAACAGTCTTTAGTTTATTAAAATTTTTATAATTTAAATGTATTTTTTTTGAACCTAACTCCTTTAATACTGTCATACTTAAAAGTTTTTTAAAATTATTTGTTGGATAATAAACATTAAAATCAAATAAATCGTAAATAATTTTTTTTTCTATAGTTTCTTTGGTAGGTGAAAAACTATTTATTTTAATTTTTTGTAGTAGTTTAGTTTCTGTAATTATTGATTGTATTAAATGTATTAAAAATACATCTATGATAACTCCCCAATATTTCAGAGAATATTTTTTCTTATGATAGGAATTTAATAAAACTGAAATTTCTTTTCTATAGAGTTTTAATTTTTTTTTTAGAATATTATTATTAAGGTTAATTGTTTTTACTGTATGATCTATACTGTTAATATATGTACATCTATAAGCAGCTTTATCTTTTTCGCTGTATAGATTGTATAAATATTCATCTACAAAAACTAATTTTGCACCACCACGATAGTCTAATTTATGAAAACTTGTTATTAGATATTTGTTTTTATTTAAATGTTTCATTTAGTACTAAAAATAATTAGAATTTAAAGTAATTAGTATTTGTTTTATTTTAGATTTAATTAATGAAAACAACGTACTTTTTATAAGTTAATTTGTTTTAAACTCTATCTCTTTTATATATTTTTTGAGTATTTCGTTGCCTGAATCATATATCATTATTTTATTAATATATTTTCTTGTTTCAGTGTTCCATTCTTTATCCGATATATTCAATAAATAATCAATTATTTTTCGGATATAGAATTCATCATAATAATTAATCCAAAATGGACCCAAATCTTGAAACTTATTTGGCCATCCAAAATTATAGCTTTTATTGTCTGAATCTTGAGATCTTATGCTAAAAAATGCAGTTCTTTTTCCTCTTGCTAAGGATTCATAACCTAGTGTTGAGTCAACACTCACTACCAGTTTAGAATCATCGATATGTCTATAGTTTTTGTATTTCTCTTTTGTTTTTGGAATAAAAATAAAATCTTTATCAATTTCTTTATAAAATTTTTCTTCCATTTGGTTAAAAGGAGAAGGTTGCTTTCCTAAAACTGAAAGTTTAATTTTTTTTTCTCTGGATATTTTGCATAATAAATAAAAAAGAATTTTTTCTTGACCCTCATAGTCTGCTAGGTTTTTATTGCTCGAAAGAGTTTTCCAGTCAGGAGTGTAAGATGAAATAAATATTATTCCATCGTTAGAAACCTTTTTGTCTATTTCAAAAGAATTATTTCGGTATGAACCAATAGGATAAGAGTCTCCAGTTATATATTTTTTATACTTAGTCCCAATAACACTGCTAAAAACAAACATTCTATCTACTTCAAAAGAATTGTGATCTTCTTGACTTAATGTAGAAAAGACATCCAAAAAACTATCTCTCCAGCCATTTTGAATAAATGCCGTCTCGGTATTTTTTAAATATTTTTTTAAATTCCAAAATCTCACGTCATTGTCAATAAATGTTATAATATAAGATGGATTTAACTCTGATAGAAAAGTGATTAAATAAAATTTTGGTTTCCATTTAAACTTATAGATAATTAATGACTTTGCTAAGATTCGTAAATTTATAGATTTAATTCTTACATCTAAAACATAATATTTTTCTGGTTTAAAAAAATCACCAATAATCGCAGAATATTCATCATAGATCACTATAGGTATTTTTTTAATTTTTTTAAAATTAAATTTTACTTTAAAAATATCAGAAAAAAATGAGTAAAGAGATTTGTAATTCATCAATAAGTACTAATAGCAATTCAATTTAGAAAATTTTTTTAATGGTTCTAATTTAATTTAATATGTAGCATACATTGTGGAAGTAGTAAATTTAGGCCATTTGTAGAAATATTTTTTTTATTGGTGTCTTTAAAAGTCCATGAACGAACGTAGTCATTTTTATTTTTTTTTATTTTAGACTTTAAAAAAAAATTTTTAAAAGAAAATTTTTTTATTTTTTTATTTTTTTTTAAATAAGCTGAAACTGTGTCTTTTGAAAAAATATTCCAACCAGATTCTAATTCTTTTTTATGGTAGTCAATACTTCTTCTGTATTTAACAAAAACATCAATTGGGTAGTCACTGAAAAGAGATACAATGTATATATCACCCTTTCTCTTTGTAAATTTAATTAAATTTTCTATTGCTGTTTCAAATTCATCAAAAATTAAAAGAACACCACACAAGATTGAAATATTTATACTCTCAGATTTGAATAAATTTTTTTTTAAAACTGATCCTGTTATAAGTTTAGTTTTCTCATCTTCCTTAATTACCGTTTTTGATTTTTTAATTAACTCAGGTAAAACATCTACACCGTATAAATTGGCTTTTTTAAAATGTTTTTTGATATTATATAGTAATTCTCCATTCGCGCATCCAAAATCCGTAATTACACCATCATAATTTAATTTTTTTTTTAATTTAATGTTTTTTTTAATTAATTTTATTACATGTAAATGTAATTGTTTTATATTTTCGTAGTTATTCTCTTTTAAGTAAAGCGTGTCGTGTTTTCGTACAATTTTATAACCGCTTGGTTTTATTTTTGAATTATTTTTCATAAAAATTTTTACATATACATAACATGTTACATATTTTTTCCTGAATATATTTTGATTTTATTTAATTTATCTTTAAAAAAGTTTTAATAAGATTAATGCCATTTTGACCACTTTTTTCTGGATGAAACTGTGAGCCAATCACATTGTCTCTTCCGACTATTGCCGTTATTTTTTCTGTTCCATATTTATAGTAAGCAAGTATCTCTTTTTTTTTGTCCGGTATTGCTTTGTATGAATGCACAAAATAAAATTTTTTACTATTAAACCTGTTTATTTTAAAAGGTTGATTCTTGTATTGATCTTCTCCAATAATTATGGGGTGCCAACCAATTACTGGTACTTTTAAATAAATTTTTTTTTGTTTTTTTATTTTTTTAATTTTACCTTTAATAATTGATAATCCTATATTATTTCCAAATTCTTCACTTTTAGAAAGAAGCATTTGCATTCCCAAACAAATTCCTAATAAAGGGTTTCCTTTTTCAAAATGTTTTTTTAATATTTCGAAAATATTAGTTTTTTTTAATCTATTTGATGCATAGCTAAAAGAACCATCACCAGGTAAAACTAAAAATGAGGCATTTTTTATTTTTTTTGGATCAGACTGAATCTCTACTGAAGCATTGCATTCATTGAAAGCTCTACTTACGCTTAGAATATTTCCAGCTCCATAATCAATTATTGTTATTTTTTTTTTCATTTAATCTTCAAGTGTTTTTTTATTAATTTTGTTTTCAAATTTTTATAATGTAAAACTTTAGCAGCTGCTAAAGCATCAATGTGACATACTGTTAATAATTTTTTTATATGATCAATCGTACCTAGGCCTCCTGAAACAATAAGTGGCACAGAACATATAGAGGATACTTCTGAAACTAGATCGTAATCAAAGCCATTGCCTGTTCCCTCATTATCGACTGATGTAAGTAAAACTTCACCGACTCCAAATTTTATAGCTTTTTTAATCCATTTTATAACACTTAGACCTGTTTTTTCTCTTCCGTTGTGAGTATACACCTCCCAATAATTATGAGACTTTTTTTTGGCCTCAACAGATAAAACTATGCATTGGGAACCAAATCTTTTTGAAAGCTCTGTTATTAATTTTGGATTTTTGACAGCAGCAGTGTTTATGCAAATTTTATCAGCTCCATTATGTAAAAGCTCATCAGCATCTTCCACATTTCTTATTCCACCCCCAACGGTGATTGGTATAAAAATATTTTCTGCTGCTTTCTTAATAACTTCTACTAAATTATTTCTTCCATATAGACTTGCCACACAATCCATAAAAAGTAGTTCGTCTACACCTGCTTTGTAGTAGCTTAAAGCATGCTTATTTGGGTTACCAATTTTTCTTAAACCCTCTAAGTTTATGCTTTTGATTAGATTCTCACCTTTTATGTCCAGCCTAGCCACGAACCTTGGTCTAAACATTTTTATTTTTTTTTAATCTTCTTATGATTGTGTAGTTATTTAAGATCAAAATATCTAAATCTGATTTTAGAAATGTGTTTATAGCCTGAATTGAATTTTCAACAATGGCATCACCATGCAAATTAAATGAGGTATTAAGTAAAACTGGTAACCCAGTAATTTTTTCGAACTCTTTTATTAAATTATAGTAGTCAGGATTATCCTCTTTTTTTAACATTTGTGGTCGAGTAGATTTATCAGCAGGATGAATTACCCCAGGTAATTTATCTATATATTTTTCCTTAACATCAAAAGCCATTGTCATATAAGGAGAATAAATATTTTTTGGATTTTTTAAAATTTTTTTACAACCTTCATACGTTATACTAGGAGTAAAAGGCATCCAAAAATCTCTGTACTTTATTTTAGAATTAATTTTTTCAACTGAAGATGCTATTCGAGGATCGGCTAGAATAGATCTGTTCCCAAGGGCTCTTTGGCCAAATTCCATTCTTCCTTTACATCTAGCTATTATTAAGCCCTTAGAAAGCCATTGAGCAATTTGAAAGTTCTTTACATTATGAATTATTTTAAATTTTTTACACTTTTTTCTAATTATTTTAGCTAAATTATTATCAGATATTGTTGAGCCAAGGTAGATATTATTCAACCCTTTAATTTTATTTTTTTTATCAAATTGTTTAGACGCAAGCCAAGCTGCACCAATACTTAATGAACCATCCCCACTAATTGGACCTGACCAAACACTTTTAATTTTTTTATTATCTTGTAAAAATTTTATTGCTTTTATATTTTGAGCAACACCCCCTGATAGGATTATATCTTTTAACCTAAATTTCTTAATGCAATTCAAAACCCATTTTTCTAAAAAGTTTTCTGTATAAGTTTGCAAGCCCCAGGCTATTCCATCAAAACGTTCACCATGCAAAGCATCTCTTGTTGAATAATAAACATCTTTAAAAAATTTTTTATTTATTATTTTAGTTCCTGCAATTTTATTAAACTTTTCAAAATGTTTTAAAGATTTATTTCCGTGGTAAGATTGCCCATAAGGAGCCAACCCCATTACTTTATATTCATGTTGACCTGGTTTCATGCCTAGCAATAATGTTACATATCTGTAAAGTCTTCCTAGCATTGCATCATTAGTTCTATAAATTTCTTTTATATGATTTTTACTTGCTAAACTGATTGTAGCTGAACTATCATCACCCGCACCTTCTATGGTTAAGATTATGGATTTGTTTTTTTTTTGTTGTTGAGAAAATAATCCATAATATTGATGACATGTTTCATGTCGAAATACTTTTATTTTACTTTTGTCAATATTTAATTGTTTGCAAATAACTTTTTTTCGAACATCATTAAAAATTTTAGTATGTTGCTTGATATTTTTTTTTGTTGCTCTTTTTATTAAGTCTTTATAAATATTTGTTTTAATTTTAGGATACTTTTTTTTCCAAATTAAAAAATCATCTATCTCTTCAAGTTTTTTATTCTCATATAATTTTGGTTTCCAGTATTTTTCATTTTGTTCTAACCAGTCTTGTATAGAAAAAAGCGCACCAGGTTTGTAAATTGATTGAAATAGACCATTGTCATATCCGGCGACAGCTACAATATCGATCTCGCTGGGTTTAATTTTAGCTATCTCTAAAACTTTATTGATAGATTTTTCAGGATATCCAGCATCTGCTTTTATTCTAGAAAGCCTTTCTTCTGAAATAGCAGAAATCAAATTACCATCACGTAATACGCACGCATGACTTTCGACGCTGTCACAAATACCAAGTATAATCAAAAAAATTCTCCTTTAAAATATAAATCAAATTACTTATTTGGGTTTTTTATACTATATAAAAATAATTTTCTATTTTTATTAATTTCTTTTTTTATTTTTTTAAAATTATTGGTTATTAGCGCTCTGGATGAAAATAAATTTTTTATTTCTGAATTAGAAGTAATATATTTTAGTTTTAACTTAGTAAATCCAAAATTTACTATTTTCTTGATTGCTATGGTCGCGACACCTCTATTCCAGAAAAGTTTATCTCCAATAATATAGCCGATCGGCGCACTATTTAATTTTATGTTAATAGGACCTATTTTTATATTTCCAATATAATGTTTTTTATAAAAAATTCCAAAAAGAAATTCATTTTTAGAATTATTTTTTTCTATTATGTAATTTTGTAAAATTTTTAAACTTATTTTAATTTTTTTTAATTCAGTAAATTTAGTTATTGTTTTATCGTTTACCCATTTTAAATATTTTTGTATTAACTTTTTTTGTTTTATTTTTTTTAGTGAAATATCACTATTTTTTATTTTAGTTTTGTCTTTTATTTTTGTGAGTTTATTTTTTTTTTTCATCTTTGATTGATAATGATTTAGGAAAAATAAAATTACTGATTATTTGGTTGTAGCTAGAATTAACTTTCCCAGTATTTTATATTCTTCTACAGATCTTTTTAGTGAAATAGGAATTGCGATAGCTGTCGCCAATAAATTTTTTGTTTTATTTGATCTTTTAACTTGTCTGATTTCGAGAGCATGATCCCAGTAGGCTGAGCAGTGCCATTTTATTGCATCTGGTAAATTTTTGGTTCCAAATTTTTTTTGGTCTAGTATTTTAATTATTTCTTTTCTTTTTTTTTCGTCATTTACAAACAGAATAAAAGTATCATGTGTAATTTCACTATTTACAGGGACTTCTCTTAAATCAAAATTATTTTTTAACTTAAGATTTAATTCTTTGTACCTTTGCTTTTGCATTTTTAAGATCTTACTCATTTTATTTAATTGAACTTTTCCCACAACAGCTTGCATTTCTGTTATTCTGTAATTGAATCCATATATAGATCTTGAGTCCATTCCTCTTGCTAGTTTTGGGTTATTTTCATGACCATGGTCATGGTATTCTTTTATAAATTTAGAAAACTTTGTATTATTTGTATAAATCATTCCACCTTCTCCACACGTGATAGTTTTACTAAAATCAAAACTAACTACACCAATGTCCCCTATAGCACATAAATATTTTTTATTTAGTTTTGCTCCCATAGCTTCACAGTTATCTTCTATTACTTTTATTTTACTTTTTTTTGCAATTTTCATAATGTTGCTCATGTCAGCTGGCACACCAAGCATGTGGACTGGAATAATAGCTTTTGTCTTTTTTGTGATAGATCTTTTTAAATCTGATATCGACATATTTAAAGTTCTATCAACATTGACCATCACGGGTTTTGCCCCTATGTCTAATATTGCTTCGATTGTAGCTATAAAATTGAATGCTTGAGTTATTACTTCGTCGCCTCTTTTTACCCCTATAGCCAGAAGCGCAATCTTTATTGCTGCAGTTCCACTAGAAACAGCTTGAGCATGCTTAATCTTAAATTTTCTAGCTGCTAACTTTTCAAACTCTCGAACGTGAAACTTTTTTCTAAATTTATTAAAACCATGTGCAAATAAAACCCCCCCTTCATCAAAGAGTGTTTTAAGTGCTCTGCTTTCCTCTTTTCCTATTATTTCCCAGCCAGGCATATTATATCTCTCTTAGTTTTATTTGTTGTTGTAATTTATTTTCATACTTTTTAATTAAAGAATAGTTATATTTTGATTTTTTGGTTTTGAATTGGAAAGTCAGTCCTTTTCTGGACATATTGCTTTTGTTTCTGTGGCTACCATGAACTACTAAACAGTTGTGTATAACTGCATCTCCAATTTCTAAATCTGGATATATTTTTTTAAATTTTTTTAAGTATTTCTTGTTTTGAATTGTTTGAGAGCTACCTTTAGCAAAAGATGATTTATGTGGTAAAATACCATTTTTATGAGATTTATTATAATAAAATATTCCACCATTTTTCTTGGAAGAATGAGAAAGCGCAATCCATATTGTTAGTGCATTACCTCCGATTACGTTCCAGTAAAAATTGTCTTGGTGGGTAGGTACTTTTAGCCCGTAATTTTTAGGTTTTGCAAATAGTTCGCTTGCTCTTAGTTCTAATTTTTTTGAATTAAGTAAAGAACAAACCATATCATAAATTTTTTCTTTTTTTGATAACTTTTGAATATATTTAAAATCATGTAGTTTATGAAATGTGTTAATATGTGAAAATTTTTTTTTTTCACCTAAAAAATTTATATCTCTTCCTTCGTATTTTTTAAAATTTTTTTTTAAGAAGAAATTAACTTTATTCTTAATTATTATAACTTCTTTTTTTTTAAAAAAATTTTTTTTAATTGCCCAGCCATTATCTAAATAATTTTTTAAAAAATAATCTTTTTTAATTTTCATTTTTAGGCCCAAACAGTTTTTCTTAATTTCCATTTATTGTTCGTATATTTCCAAAGGTGGGGTGATCTGAAATTATCAGTTAATAAACTAAAATACTTCAAATCAATAATTGGTTCTTCAAAATTTTTATGAGCTTTTGGAAACCTTTTTTTATCGATTGATAAATAAGTTAATATTTCTTTTAAAAATCTATTTGGGAATTCACCATCAAATTTTTTTACCAAAGCAATCCCCTCCTCTCTGTTAATCTCACCATTTCTTATCTCTTGAGCACTATCATAGGTAGCTCTTCCAATTCCAAATTTTATAAATGTAGCGTAATAATGGAAGTCGTCAACTTTATCATCTATTGAATTATATTTTGAATAGGTACCTGTAGTTCGTTCTGGTGATGCTTCAAAATTACCTTTTTCTACGGCAAAATAGTAGCATTCCTGCGGATGCCATTTAAGATAGTAACCTAAATATTGTACGTCTAATTTTTTTTGTTTAAGATCGTTTTCTTGCAGCGGCATAAAAGGCATTAAGTCTTGGGGTGTGATTTCATATTTTGAGATTAATTCATCCACTGGTGTTCCTGCAATTAAAATATCTGTGTTTTTAGAAGATGAAAAAAATTTTTTATCTCTACTTGGGTTTTCGTAGTCATCTGGACTACCAAACTCAGCATTCATATCTCCATAAAAAACAAGTGGTATGTTAAACTGTTTTAATGCTGCTCTTGGTGGAAAATGTTGTTGTCCTAGCATGAATGGTTGAAATGGATGAAACAACTTTTCAAGTGCCAATCTAGTTAAAATTCGATGAGTTTTTCCGTTAGGTGTTAATAAATAATTTGCAAATCCCGAGTCAATCCATGAATTAAAATTTTTCCAGCCCCAATTAGTGTAAATGTGCGGAGACCAAGTAACAGTTAAAGGATTCATGTTGAATTCATACTTAAGTTTATAAGCTGCGTAGAAACTATCTTTTCCCCCAGATCCAGGCACTAAACAGTCATATTTACCATTCCTGCTTCTATATTTATCGCAAAGTTTTTTTAATTTATACTTTCTTAATTCCCAATCTATTTCTTCTTTTCTTTCTAAAACTTTACAGGCAGAGCAAACACCTTCAATATCAAACAAAAGTGTAGTCTTTTTTGTATTTTTTTTATGCTTATATTCTTTTTCTGATGTTGGTTTTTGATTGCTATACGTGCACCTTCTGCAAAACTTAATCTCAGGATTTAAACCATAAAAAGTTTTAGATTTATTAGTTTTATCTTTATAAAGAGACTTGTCTATTTTTGAAGGATATTTAATCATTTTTTTTCATTTTTAACATAGCTGATGCAACTGCAAGATCTTCATAATTATCAATATCAACAGGCCAACTTCTTTTTAATTTAAAAAGGGTTGTAATATTTTCTTTGATAAATGATTTATTTTTTTTTAAAAAGTTTAATTTTAATAAATAGAAATTTCCATCAATATAATAAAAATTATTAATGAACTGTTGTCTGCGGTAGATGTCTCTTTTAGGTTTTCTTACAAATTTCCAATTCTTATTTTTATATATTTCTACAGACTCATAAGGATGTTCTTTAATTGGCGAAACGCTAGCCATTGAATTAATTTTATTTTTTTTAAATAATTTAATCGCAGCTATAATTTCTTTTGAGTTTCTTAAAGGGCTTGTAGGTTGTAGTAAAAGAATTGCATCAATTTTGATTTTCTGGTCTTTTTCTAACCATGAGGCCCCATGTAGCACTACATCTACTATATTACTAGCCGATGCACTTAGATTGTTTGGTCTTAAATAATTACTTTTTAATCCATTGCTTTCACAAAACTTTTTAATTTTTAAATCATTTGTAGATATAAAAGGATAAACTTTTTTTTTTAGTTTTTTTAAAGTATCTAAAGTATATTTAATTAAAGGTTTTCCATTTAATTTAACTAAATTTTTTTTTTTTATTCCAACTGATCCGCTTCTTGCCGGAACAAATCCAATAATATTCATAATTTTATAATTCTGCTAAAAACTTATCTAAAGTTATTAGGTCTTGAAGTATCATTTCTGAATTAACAACAGGAATTAAAGAACATAAATATTTTTTAAATATTTTTTTTGCTTCTGTGTTGTCTTTTTTGTTTAGAAATTTAAAAGATTTATTCATCAGAGTAGATGCAGTGGCATTTAAATCTTTTTTATACACTAGGCTTTTAAGAATATCCCCTTCACTGATCAAACCGATGACTTTTTTTTTATCAACAACAATCACAGCTCTGTGGGAATTAATTACTATTTTCTCAATAATTGACTTTAGCTGTTCATTTTTATGAACTAAGAAATATTCTGGTATCATGTTAATAGGTTAATTTTTTAAACATTAATTTATCATTTATTTTTGTTTTTAAGATAGTATTTAATATTTTTTCTGATGAATTCCCATCTCCATATAGATTCTTTATATTCTTTATTTTTTGTTTAAATGTAATTGATTGACTTAATTTATAAGCTTTTTTTAACGAGGTCTCTTTAACTTTAGTAACATCGATAATATTTTTTGCTCTCAATCTTCCATATTGTCTATTACCTATATTGATGCAAGGAACATTAAAGCTTGGACTCTCTAAAATCCCAGAACTTGAATTTCCTAGAATACATTTTGCATGTTTGAGCAAAGTCAAATATTCTTGTCTAGGCAAATTATCGAATAAATAATCATTTGCTTGTCTTTTTTTCAAAAATTCAGTTTTAATTATTGCAGATCCTGCATCATTATTTGGCGAAATCCAAATTTTCTTTATTTTTTCAGTTTTTAGAAAATTAAATATTGAGTCTAGGTCTTTTCTAATAGATTCTACGCGTGATTGAGGCGGGTGATAAATAATTAATATATAGCCAGAATTAAGGTCGATATTATATTTATTTTTTAATTTTGATAATTTTTCAAATTTTTTATTTTTAATGTCGTCTAATTGTGGTGCTCCAACAAGCTTAATTCTAAATTTTTCTTCTCCTAATTTTTTCAATCTTGAAACTGCATCTTTATTGGATGCAAAGTGTAAATTTGAAAATTTTCCTATCGCATGCCTAGCCTGACCGTCTATAACACCAGATAATTCTCCCGCTTGAATATGAGCTATTGGAATGTCTGTATATGCACTAACTATTGAAGCTATTAAAGTTTCACCTCTATCACCAGCTAAAACTATCCAGCTAGGATTAATTCTATTAATTGTATCAACTAAAGATGACATCAGTATCCCCATAGATTTTGCGACAGTAAATTTATTATATCCATCAAGTGCCATATAAATTTTATCATCTACCTTGAAACCATCTTTTTCTATTTCTTTAATAGAAAGACCAAAACTATCCAGTAAATGCATATTAGTTACACAAAGTTTAAAATTAATTTTCATTTTTTTACATTTTTCTAAAATTGGTCTTAGATAGCCCCACTCACCTCTTGATCCGGTAAAAAAAAGTATTCTCATATCTTTATTCTAACTTGTGATTTTTTGATTAATGTATTTTTTTTTATAAATTTTTTAGCTTTCTGGCCTATTAATTTACCCATATATCTTGAGGGAATTCCCGTGCCAGGTCTTTTAGACCATATGTCCTTAGATGTAATTTTTTCATTTTTATTTATATCTCTTAGACTGACTATGCTTCTTGATGCCCATACTCTAATTTGTTTTTCTTTTTTGTATATTTTTTTTTCTTTACCTAAAGATTGTTCTACTATTCTAATGGATCTTACCATTTCGGAAAATTTTTTAAAACTTATAGAAACATCTCTGTCTGGGCCATAATTTTTATTATCTAAATTCACATGTTTTTCGATAATTTTTGCCCCCAAAGCAACAGCAGCTATAGAAGATAAAATATCATTAGTGTGATCAGAATGACCTATTTTAATATTTGAATATTTTTTTGTCATTTCTTGAATAAATCCTAGGTTTAGATCTTTGAGAATTGGGGGGTACTCACTCGTACAATTCATAAAAGCAATATTCTTATTTCGTTGTTTCTTTATAATATTATGAATCATGTCTATTTCTTGAATAGTGGACATTCCTGTAGAAAAAATAACTGGTTTATTAAATTTTAAAATTTTTTGCACAAATGGAGTGTCTGTAAACTCACCTGAACCAATCTTAAACCACTTAACGCCAATCTTATCTAATTCCTGAGCGGCTTTATAGCTGAATGGTGTGCATAAATATTCTATACCAATTTGTTTACAATATTTTTTTAATTCAGCATGATCACTTAATTTTAATGAATATTTTATTAAAAAATCGTAAAGAGACATTTTAAAGTTGCTTGATTTAGGTACACTTTTAAGCATTTCTTCATATGGTAAATGATGTTGAAATTTTATTACATCAGCGCCTGCTTGCTTTGCTTTAGTTACCATCTGTTTGGCATTTCTGAGACTACCAAAATGGTTATCACAGGCTTCAGCAATAATTATTATTTTTTTTTGGTCTAAAAGTTTTGTATCCATATTATATTAACGTGAATTTTTTTAATTTAATTTTTAAGTTTTGAATTGAAATTATTTTTTGGAACATTGTTAATTTTTTTTTAAGTATTTAAACCAAACTTTAGTTGCTTTATCTATTTTTTTTGGAGTCCACACTGGAGCATTTTTCCAATTATTAAGATTTTTCACAAGCATTAATACCCCTTCGTTTATAGTTGTTTTTGGTTTCCATTTTAAATGTTTTTTTGCTTTATTAATATTTGCTAATGATCTTAAGGGTTCACCGGGTCTTTTAGGAACATATATTTTTTTTCCACCTATTAATTTTGCTATTTCATTAACGCTTGTTTCTTTGCTTGAGCCAATATTATATATTTCACCTGGCTTACTTTTCTTAATTGCAAGAACAAGAGCGTTAACAAGATCTGAGACATGAATAAAGTCCCTAGTTTGTTTGCCATTACCAACAATTGTAAGAGGTTTTTTGTTAACTTTTTGACTCAAGAAAACACCAAAAACCGCACCATATGCACCGGTTGTTCTTGATCGCGGTCCATAAACATTAAAAAATCTAAAAGAAGAAGTGTTTAACCTGTAAACTTTATTCCAGTGTAAAACTAACTTTTCTCCTAAACTTTTTGTTAAAGCATACGGATATTCGGTGAATACTTTACTTTTTTCATCTGTTGGAAAATTAGGGGACTCACCATAGCAACTTGCTGAGGCTGCATACATGAATTTTTTTATTTTGTTTAGTTTAGCAGCTTGCAAAACATGTAATGTTCCGGTTACATTCACTTCATAGTATTTATATGGATTTTCTATACTGGGAACAATATCTGCCAAACCCGCTAAATGATAAACATAATCAATATTTTTAAATATATTATTTAACTTTGTAATATTTTTTTTTCTAGATATATCAATTTTAAAAAACTTAATTTTTTTTAAATTTTTTTTTAAATTTTTAATTTGACCAGTTGCAAGATTATCAATTACAATTACTTTATGTTTAAGTCTTACAAGTTCATCAACTAAATTACTTCCAATAAATCCTGCGCCACCTGTTACAATAATTTTCATTATTATGTATTTATTTTAAACCCTGCTGCTACAGCGTCCTTATAGAAACTTTTAACAGTATCTAAGGAGTAATCTTCAAGGTTTTTTCCGATGCTATCAATTTTAGATAATATTGCATGAGGTACAGTAATTATTTGACAACCAATTTTATCTGCTTGAAAAATATTTACTATTTCTCTAGTGCTTGCCCATAAGATTTCTGATTTTGGTTTTGACTTTGAAGCTTGAACGCACTCAGCCATGATATTCTCTGGATCTATTCCTGTGTCAGCTATTCTTCCAGCAAAAACAGATAAAATAGCTGGCGTATTTTTATTTAATATCTGAACGACATTTTTAAGTTGGTTAACTGTAAAAATAGCTGTGATATTGCATTCAATTCCTTGGTTTGAAAGTTTTTCTATAATTTCAGTGGTACTTTCTTTTTTTGTATTAGTAATCGGTATCTTTACGTTAATATTTTTTCCCCACGTTGCAATTTCCATGGCTTGTTTTTCCATTTCTACTAAATCATCTGAAAACACCTCGAATGATATAGGTTTATCTTTAATTTTAGATAAAATTTTTAAAGCAAACTCTTTATAGTTTTTGATGCCTGCTTTTTTCATCAATGACGGATTTGTAGTAAAACCTTTGATATAACTTTTTGTGTTTAGTTTGTATATACTTTCATAATCCGCCCCATCTGCAAATATTTTAATTTTTAATTTTTGAATATCAGTCATTTAATTTTGAAGAATTTATTTATATGGTTCTTTTTAACCAATGCTCCGCACTTTGTAAACTTACAATTTATGACTTCAAAACACATAATTTTTATTATACTGGGCTAAATAGAAAACTTCTTTTATCTATTGTTGTTTTAATATTATTTAACAAAATATTAATTTTATTTTTTTGTAAATTTATAATTTTAAATATTTCGTTCGTAAAAGGACCGGTATTAAACTTATAAGATTTACATATATTGAGATCAAATAAAGATTGCGTAATAAACCCATTTTCATTTTCAGATTTCTTACACTTATTTATAAAATTTTTAATCTCTACTTGGGAATAAGAAAAATTTTGTAAAATATATTTTAACCCTTTTGTAAAATTAAGATCGCGTATTATTTTTTTATCATTTAAATCTTTGTGAAACAAAAAAAGGTACTCTCCCATAATATCTACATGTTTGTCTGTAAGGACATTTTTTTTATAATTTTGAATTAGTAGCTTTGGTCTGTATATTAAAAAATTATTTCCTAACTTTTCTTTCAAGTTATTTTTGAGAATATGAAACTCTTTTTTTTTAAATTTTAAAACAGCCCACATTTTTTTATTTTAATTCTTTCTTTAGTTCGGTGTATTCTTTCATTTTTTTTTGCATAAAGTTAATTGTCAGCTTAGTTTTTGTTGAAATACCTTTTGGAGTTAATATGTAAAAATAATTTAGTTTATTTGGGTTGCTGGCAAAATTACCTATTTTAATTAACCCTTTTTCTTTAAGAGCTTTTAAACAATAGTTAAGTTTTCCTAAGCTAAACCCCAGTTCATTTGCTAACAAGCGCTGTGATGAGTGAGGTTTGTTTTGAATTTTTCTTAAAACCTCAAAATGATCTAGATTTTTTTTCATAAGCGTTCAATTGTTGAACATTTATAACGTTCAATAATTGAACAGTAAAGGGAAAAATTATCAATATATATGACGCAAAAAAGATAAGCCTGCATTTTACTGCAGGCTTTTTTGATTTCGTTGTAAATTAATATCAATTTATATTTAAAAAAGTGTTTCTCTTGAG
>MDTF01004062.1_pt1 | contig 17769 bp, 17 predicted proteins | sample 811191 | NCBI WGS metagenome assembly MDTF01 (sample SAMN05326649, study PRJNA326480) | marine metagenome | isolation source: seawater | place: Southern Ocean | collected 2011 | reverse complement strand
CTAACTAGAGGTGAGAAATTAAAAGTTTCTAGCTCAACTAAAGCTAAGTTTTTATTGATATCTGGAAAGCCAATTGGTGAGCCTATTGCAAGAGGTGGTCCATTTGTAATGAATACTAAAGCTGAAATCTTGCAAGCAGTTCAAGATTATCATAATGGTACATTTGTAAAATAGATTATGAAAACTGTAGAAATAAATAGAATAGGTGGTGCAGAAGTTTTAAAGATTAAAGAAATAACTTTGAGTAAACCAGAGCCTGGTGAAGTAACCATAGAACATAAAGCAATTGGCCTAAATTATATAGATACCTATCATAGGTCTGGGCTTCACCCCTTAAAACTTCCTACTGGTTTAGGTTTGGAGGGCGCGGGTATAATTACTAATGTTGGAGCAAATGTTAAAGAATTCAAGGTCGGTGATAAGATTTCTTATGCAGGTATTCCTTTGGGCTCTTATTCATCTCACAGAAACTATCCTACCCAAAATCTTGTAAAAGTTCCTGAAAATATTGATCTTGAAATTGCCGCTACTTTAATGACAAAAGGATTAACTACCTTTTACCTTTTATATAAAACGTATCCTGTAAAATCTGGAGAAATAATATTATTTCATGCTGCTGCTGGAGGTGTTGGACAAATTTTTGGGCAATGGGCAAAGAGTTTGGGCTGCATAGTAATAGGTACAGTTGGATCAGACGAAAAAATCAATATGGCTAAAGAAAATGGTTATGATCATGTTATTAATTATAACAAAGACAACTTTGCAAAAAAAGTTTTGGAAATTACAAATGGAAAAGGTGTTCCAGTAGTTTATGATGGAGTTGGTAAGGATACATTAGAAGGTTCTCTAGAATGTCTTTCCATAAGAGGAATGATGGTTTCATTTGGAAATGCATCAGGACCTTTGTCTGATATTAATGTGCCCAAAATGATGCAACCTAAAGGTCTTTATTTTGTTAGACCTGCAATGCAACAATACCTTTCAACAAGAGAAGAACTCGATGAAGCTTCAAAAATAATGTTTGATAAGGTTATTTCAGGACAAATAAAAATTAAAATATTTAAAAAATATAAATTAGACGATGTTGTTAAAGCTCATATGGATTTGGAAGATAGAAAAATTTTAGGTCCAGCAATAATAACACCTTAGTCTAAATCAACATCCATATCTGACATATGCAGCTTCAATGCATTTGTTGAAACATGAATTTCCCTAATAAAAAACATAATTGAGATAATCATTGAAAGACAACATGATCCAAAAATTAGTCGTGCTATAAGAATTTCATTTAGATAAAGTCCCAACACAGTTAACATGTTAAATAAAAAACCAAAGGCAGCAAACATGATGGTCCAACGAAGAAGTGTAATTCTTCCACTTAAATTTATAAACTGCTTCTTCCATTCACTTGGAATATGATTTTCATAGACATGTTCGTCGTGAAGCTCTCTAATCAGTCTACTTAAAGAGTGGAATCTGTTGCTATATATGTTCATTAACAAAGGAATTGCCGGGAACATTAAAGCAGTTACTGTGTAATCTATATTCATACGAATCAATTTGATTATCAAACTTGCCTTTGTTATTTACAAGTAAAATTTATGAACCAGTTAAAACTATTTGTTGAACTCACCAGACTTCAAAAGCCTATTGGTTATATGTTGCTTTTTTGGCCTTGTGCGTGGGGACTAACAACTGGATTTGATTTTTCTAAAGATAAAACAGTTTACATTATCCATCTGATTCTATTCTTACTGGGTGCGATTATAATGAGATCAGCAGGATGTATTATTAACGATATTGCTGATAGAAAATTTGATAAAAAAGTTTCAAGAACGAAAAATAGACCAATTGCATCTGGAAGAGTTTCGATAAAACTTGGTTTTTTTTATTCAGGAATTTTATGTTTAGTAGCTTTTTCTATTTTAATAAATTTTAATTATTTAACTGTTCTACTTGCATTAGGATCCATGCCTTTAGCTTTTACTTATCCCTTGATGAAAAGATATACTTACTGGCCACAATTATTTCTGGGTATAACATTTAATTATGGTCTTATTCTTGGATGGACCTCTGTGTTTAATGAAATCAATCTTAGTATAATTGTTTTTTATGTTGGGGCCATATTTTGGACACTTGGTTACGACACTATTTATGGGTTCCAGGATATTAAAGATGATGAAATAATAGGATTAAAATCAACTTCTATAAAATTTAAATCAACCCCATACATTTTTTTAAATATATGCTATTCAGTTTTTTTTATATGCTTATTTATGTTGGCTTTTTTAATGGATCTTAACAAATTATATTTTATATTCTTACCAATAATAGCTTTGCAGATGTATTATTTTCAAATGACGAAACTTAATATAAAGAATAAAACTAGTTGTTTAAAAGTTTTTAAATCTAATAACTTTCTTGGTCTATTAGTTTTTACAGCGTTGTTGATAGGGAAATTTTAAAAATGAGTAATATTGAAATATTAAAGAGACTTTATAAAGATTACACAAAAAAATATTTAAAAAGTATTTTAATATCAGTTTTTTTTACAGTTTTATTGGCTATAAGTACTGCATCAGTTGCATACCTGTTGGATCCTGCAATTAAACAACTTTTCATAATACAAAAACAATCGCTTATTTTTATTATTCCAGGACTTATCATACTAGCCTTTGCAATTAAGGGTGGTTCTTTGTACTTGGCTAAGGTTATAATGATTGGTGTATCTGAAGATGTTAGAAAAGATATACAAACGGACATGTTTGCATCATTGATTAATGCTGATACTCAAGTTGTAGATAATAAACACTCTGGAAAATTTATCACAAATTTAACAAACGATGTGAACATGATAACCAATTTGGTTAGTACGGCTATATTAAATTTATTTAAAGATAGTTTAACTTTAATTGCACTGTTATTTGTAATGGTTCATCAGAATTGGAAGTTGTCTCTAATAGCAATCATCATGATTCCTCTGGCAAGTATAGCTGCAAGAACTTTGGGTAAACGAATTGGAAAAGAAACAACTCAACAAATGAATACCGCAGGTATTTTAATATCTTATCTAATTGAGGTTTTTAAAAACCACAAATTAATTAAAATTTTTCAAAAAGAAACTTATGAAAAAAATAGAGCCGATAAACTAATTAACAATTTTAAAGAAACATCTAAAAAAATTAGCATAATTCATGTTCGTGCTTCACCTATAATGGAATTTTTGACAGGAATAATGATTGCTTGTTTGATTTTTATATCTGCAAAATTAATCGCAAAAAATGAACTTGAAGTAAGTAATTTTTTTTCATTTCTTGCAGCGATGATGCTGGCTTATCAACCGGTTAGATCTTTAGCTACTTTGAACATTGCTGTTCAACAAGGAATATCAGGTGCAAGAAGAGTTTTACCTGTAATTGATGATAAGCCAGAAATTAGTGAAAAAAAAGATTCTAAACAATTAATAATAGAAAAGGGTCAAGTAAGCTTTGTAAATGTAAACTTTAAATACAGCACTAATGAAAATCAAATTTTAAATTCAATAAATTTGAATATTCCAGGTGAAAAAATGACAGCTTTAGTGGGACATAGTGGAGCTGGAAAATCTACTGTTTTAAATCTTATTCCTCGATTTTATAATGTTAATTCGGGAGATATTAAAATAGATGGTCAGTCTATTTATGAAGCATCAATTAATTCGTTAAGAAAAAACATATCTCTAGTGAGTCAAGATACAACTTTATTTGACGATACTATTAAAAACAACATATCCTATGCTAACCTAGATGCTTCTCAAAAAGAAATTGAAGAAGCTGCAAAGTATTCTTTTGCAGATGAATTTATTAAAAATTTGCCTAAACAATATGATACTCTAGTAGGTGAAAATGGTATTAGACTTTCTGGTGGAGAGAAACAGAGACTTTCGATAGCACGAGCAATACTTAAAAAAAGTCCAATAATTTTACTAGATGAAGCCACTTCATCTCTTGATGCTGAGACGGAAAGTAAAATTCAAGAAGCAATAAATTTTTTAACAAAAGGAAGAACAACGATTGTTATCGCACATAGACTTTCTACGATACTAAATTCTGATAAAATTTATGTAATTAATAAAGGGGAAGTAATCGGGGAAGGTAAACATGATGAATTATTGATTTCATCAAAAGAATATAAAAACTTTTATGAAAAACAGATTCAAAGATCGTAATGTTAACTGTCTATAGAGCTTTAATTAACTTAGTTCTAATATTTTCACCAATAATTATTATAATCAGGCTACTTAAGAAAAAAGAAGATATAATAAGATTTAAGGAGAAATTTGGTTTTTTTTCTAAAAAAAGAACTAAAGGAAAACTGATTTGGTTTCATGGTGCAAGCGTAGGAGAAATACAAAGTATAATTCCACTTTTAGAAAAATTTGAAAAAAATAATAAAATCAGTCAGATTTTAATTACATCTAATACATTAAGTTCATCAAAAATTCTTAAGAACCTTAAATTAAGAAAGATAGTTCACCAGTTTTTTCCAATAGACACAAACTTTATTTCAGAAAATTTTATTAAATATTGGAAGCCTTCTAAGGCCTTCTTTATAGATTCCGAAATATGGCCGAACATGATTTACAATTTAAAAAAAAATAAAATTCCTATTATTCTTTTAAATGGAAGAATAACTAAAAAAACTTTTAAAAGGTGGAAATTTTTTTCAAATTTCTCAAAAAAAAAATTTAGTAAATTTAATTTATGTTTATCTTCAAGCTATGAATCTCAGAAATACTTAGAAAAGCTGAATGCCAACAACGTAAAATTTATTGGAAATTTGAAATTCGCACAATCAGAAAATGAAAATTCATTAATTGATAGAGAATTAAAAAATTTCATTAAAATCAAAAAAACTTGGTGTGCATCTAGTACTCATAAATCTGAAGAATTATTTTGTGGTTTGGTTCATTTAGATTTAAAAAAAAAATATAAAAGTTTGTTAACAATAATCATACCAAGACATATAGAAAGAGTTTGGGAAATTAAAAGTGAATTAGAAAAATTAAAACTTAAAGTACATACTCACGAACCTGAGAAAAAAATAAGTCCTGACACTGATATTTATTTAGTAAATTCTTATGGCAAAACAAAATCATTTTATGATAATTGTAAAAATATTTTTCTAGGAGGCTCCTTAATTAAACACGGTGGACAAAATCCCTTGGAAGCAGTTAGATACGGATGTCATGTTTTATATGGTCCTAATATTTGGAATTTTAAAGAAATATATGATTTTCTAAAAAAAAAAAATATTTCAACTAGAATAGCTAACCAAAAAAATTTGGTTTATAATTTAGATAAACTGTTTACTAAAAAAACTAAATCAAAAAAAATACAAGAAAAATTAAGATTAATCGGAAACAAAATTTTAGAAAAAACGTATAAAGAGATTAATTTGTAACTGATAAATGAAATTTACAAAACCTAAATTTTGGGATTTTCGAAAGCCAAATATTTATGCTTATTTGTTGCTTCCATTTACTCTTCCCGTGAGATTAAATAATTTTTTGTCAAATCACAAATCTAAAATGAAACCAAATGAAGTTAAAACAATTTGTGTTGGGAATATTTATTTAGGTGGAACTGGTAAAACACCATCTGTTATAAAATTATTTGAAATTTTAAAAAAAATAGAATTAAACGTGGTCACTGCAAAAAAATTTTACAGCTCCCAAAAAGATGAAATAGTTTTGCTAGAAAATAAAACAAATTTTATTTCTGCGAAGAAGAGAGTTGAAATTATTGAAAAAGCAATGAAAAATAGTTATAAAATAGTTATTTTTGATGATGGCCTTCAAGACAAAAGTATTGATTATGATTTAAAGTTTGTTTGTTTTAACTCAGAAAATTGGATAGGAAATGGAGAACTTATACCATCTGGTCCCCTAAGGGAAAAAGTTGGTAGCTTAAAAAATTATGATGCTGTTTTTTTAAAAAATATAGATAATCCAAATTATAATATTATTAATTTGATAAAAAATATAAATCCTAAAATCAAAATTTTTAATACATACTATAAAATTAATAACCTAAAAAATTTTGATCTTAAAAAGAGATATTTAATTTTTTCTGGAATTGGAAATCCTGATAATTTTAAAAATATATTGATTAAACATAATTTTGATATTTTGGATGTAATTATTTACCCAGATCACTATGAGTACACTGAAAAAGATATTTTAAAAATAAAAAAAAAAGCAAGCGACATGAATGCAAAAATTATTACCACTGAAAAAGATTTCGTAAAAATACCTACTGATAATCGTAATGATATAAATTTTTTAGATGTAAATCTAGAAATTATTGAAGAGAAGGATCTATTAATATTTTTAAAATCTAAAATTTATGAATAATTTAAAATATTTTTTACAATTTGTTGTAATTATTTCTTTATTTTTTTTATATAAATTATTAGGATTAAAGTACTCTTCAATATTATCAGGAACTATTTTATATATTTTGGGACCATTATTTAGATCGAATCAAATAAGCCACAGAAATATAACAAGAGCATTTCCAAATCTAAATAAAAACGAAAGACAAAAGATTTTAAAAAACATGTGGTTAAATTACGGAAAAATTTTAGCTGAATATGTTTTTCTAAAAGATTTTAGAAATTCTCCTGAGTATTCCAAAAAAATAATTGTTGAAAATCAACAAGAGTTAGAAAAAATTAAAGCAAACAAGAGACCTGTAATCTTTATCTCTGGTCATTTTAATAATTTTGAATTAATGGCAATGCATATTGAAAAAACTGGTATTAAATTAGCCACAATATATAGACCTTTAAACAATAAATTTCTTAATCCAGTTATGGAAAATATTAGAAAAAAATATATTTGCATAAATCAAATTAAAAAAGGAATTTCTGGAACTAAAGAATTATTAAAACATTTTAAAAAAGGAATTTCTATTGCATTAATGGTAGACCAGCGAGTATCTCAAGGTATCAAAAGTAATTTATTTGATGAGAAAGCTTTAACAACAACTATTCCAGCTCAGTTTGTCAAAAAATTTGGCGCCCAAATTGTTCCAATTTATATTGAAAGAACCAATGAAAATAATTTTAAGTTAAAAATTTTCAAACCTTTAGAATTTACAGAAAATGATACCATTGAATCAATCACATTATATACAAACAAAATTTTAGAAAAGATGATTACTAAAAATCCTGATCAATGGATATGGACACATAATAGATGGAAATAATCTAATTATTTTTTTCTCTTATCACAGAAGCTTCTATGTAAGAAAAATACGCTTCTTGCAAATCTACATTCCAATATGTTAAATTTTCTAATGAAATTTTTTTACCTGATACTGAACAAATAACATGATCACCGTCTTCAATTACTTGAAAATCATTTGGCAAATATTTTATTTTAGCTAATTTTTTAAACATTTTTAGTTTATATATATTTATATGAAAGTTGGAATAATAGGAAGTGGCGGAAGAGAGCATGCGCTATGTGTATCATTAAGAAAATCGACAAAAATAAGTGAAATTTACTGTTTTCCTGGTAATGCAGGCACTAGCTCAATTGCTACAAATATTAACTTACAAACTAATGACTTTGAAGAATTAAAAGATTTTGTTAAAAAAAAAGAGATTGATATAATTATCGTTGGCCCAGAAAAACCATTGGTAGATGGTATTGTTGATTTTTTAGAAAATAATCAAATTAAAGTTTTTGGTCCAAACAAAATAGCTTCTCAACTGGAAGGCTCAAAAATTTTTACAAAAAACTTATGTAAAAAATATGATATTCCAACGGCCAATTTTGGAATTTTTAATAACCAAGAAGATTCTTTATCATTTTTAGAAAACTGTAAATACCCCATAGTTGTAAAAGCTGATGGGCTAGCTGCTGGAAAAGGTGTTTATATCTGTGAAACTAAACAACAATCACATCTGGCAGTAAAAGAGATCTTTAATGGTAAGTTTGGTGAAGCAAAACAAATATTAATAGAAGAATTCCTTAAAGGTGAAGAAATGAGTTTTTTTATAATTTCTGATGGTAAAAATTATAAAAAATTTGGAACAGCACAAGATCACAAAAGAGTACTTGAAGGAGATAAAGGTAAAAACACAGGTGGCATGGGCGCTTACTCTCCTTCTCGTTTAGAAAATAAAACTTTAGATAAAAAAATATTAGATAAAATAATTAATCCTACTTTAAAGGGATTAAGGGATTTAAAAACAGATTTTAAAGGATTTTTATATGCTGGTTTAATGATTGTAGAAAATGAACCTTATCTGATTGAATACAATGTAAGAATGGGCGATCCTGAATGCCAAACTATATTACCCAAGTTAAAAACCGATTTTGCAGAAATAATAATTGCAAGCGTAAATAAAAATTTAAAAACAATTAATTTAGAGTGGTATGATGATAAGAGTTTATGTGTTGTTTTGTGTTCAAAAGGATATCCTGATGAATATCAAAGTAATGTTGAAATTAGAGATTTAGATAAAATTTTCACTGCTAAAAATGAATTTATTTTTCATGCAGGAACAAAAATAAAAAACACTAAGATTTTTTCAAATGGAGGTAGAGTTTTAAATTTTGTAGTCAAATCAAAAAGTTTTAATGAAAGTAGAACTCGTGCTCAAAAATTAATTAATGAATTGAATTGGCAAAATGGTTTTTTTAGAAAAGATATTGGTTTTAAGGTAATTGATTGATGAGAATAATCGGTGGAAAATTTAAAGGCAAAAAACTGTTTCTACCTATTGATAAAAAAACTCGTCCCCTTAAAGATATGGTTAAAGAATCTATTTTTAACTTAATTCAACACTCAAAAAAAATTAATGTTGAAATAGAAAATGCAACTATTCTAGATTTGTTTTCAGGTTCGGGGTCTTTTGGATTAGAATGCATCTCTAGAGGAGCAAAAAATGTTTATTTTTTTGAAAATTATTCTGAAGCATTAAAATTATTAAGAAAAAATATTTTAACTTTAAAAGAAAACCAAAAATACAAAATTTTTGAAAACGATTGTTTTAATTACTTTAAATTGAATGAAAATCTAGATATTAAATTTGATATTATTTTCATGGACCCCCCATATAAAGAACTAAAAATAAATGAAATAATTGAGAAGATTATTGAAAAAAATTTTTTAACTTCGAATGGTATAGTCATCATTCATAGGCATAAAAAAGATACAGTTAAAATAACAGAAAAATTAAAAATCTTTGAAAACCGTACTTATGGTATTTCAAGAATTCTTTTTGGAAATTAAGATTTAATTAAGATATTCTTAGTTTCCGACTTAATTAACTCAACAGCCGGCTGGTTGTAAGGATTTATGTTCGTTGCCTTAGCAAGCAAGATCGTTTCCAAAATAAAAAAAGTAAATAATTCTCCTAATGTTTCTTCACATCTCTTTTTAACTACAAAACTTCTATAGGGTATATTTTTTTTTTTAAATACTTTTTGAGTTGCAATAAACTGAGAATAAGAAATATCATTTAAACTTTTACCTTTTAGGTAATAATGTGAATTAAGTAATTCATTATTTTTTATTTTTTTAGAATTTTTCTCTTTAACAAAAAAAAATGTATAAAAATTATTTTTAGTACCATCTAAATAATACTGCATTAGGCTATGATTATCTTTTGGCATGCTAGAAACTACAGGTAAAACTCCTTTACCTTTTTTGCCCAGACTCTCTGCAACTAGTTGCTGATACCATTTAAATAAATTTTCAGATCTATCATCGTAGTTTAAAATTATAGAATTTAATTTATTACTTTTTATTAAGTTTAATGTATTTGAAACATTCAAAATTAATGTATTTAAAAAACTTTTATTCTTAATCAATTGATTTAATCTTCTAAATTTTGTTGAATTAAATCCCATCAATTCAGCAGGTAGCATTCCAACTTCTGATAATACAGAATACCTTCCACCTATAAAATTATTGTGGTGGACAACCTCAGATTTAAGTTTATTTGCAATGTCCATCAAATAACTTTTTTTATTTTCAGTAATAAATATATTTGTGCTTCTCTTATTAATTAAAGTATTTGTATTTGATATGGTTTCTAAAGTATTCCCAGATTTAGATATAATCACATTAAGTTTTTTTTTATCAAAAACTGATTTAGTTTCATATTCTTGAAACCCATCAACAAAAATGAATTTCTTTATTTTAGATTTTAAAAAACTATAAATCGCACGAGCTCCAAGAATAGAGCCACCTATGCCAATTAACATAACTGTAGATTTTTTTTTAAATTTTAAGAGAAGTTTTTTATTATATGAATTTTTATAATTTTTGCTTAAAGATGCTAAAATTTGACTATCTTCGTTTATTAAATCTTTTAAAAATTTTGAAATTTTATTTTTTTGAGTCAGATTCAATTTTCTAAAATTAAAATTTTTATAATCTATATTTTTACCTAACATTGAGATTATTTAATTTTATCTAAAATCGAATTTTCAATTGATGTTGTTTTTGAACTTTTTTCTACTTCGGAAGGTAAATTTTTACCTTTATTTAAAATAATTTTTATCTCATTTTCTTCATTTTCTAGATCTTGAATTTGTTGATTGGCCGGCATTGGTAACATACCATAATCAGGTGGTAGAACTAGAGGACTTTTTTTCTCTACAAGAAATTCATCCGCAGCTGACTTTTTTTTTAAAGTAAAAGCTCCCGAACCACATGATGCTAAAAAACATAACATAAAAAGTGTTAAAATAAATTTTTTCATTTTTGTTTTTTTATAAATATTTCTAAAATAATCAACAATATAACTCCTAGACTAATAAATATATCAGCAACATTAAATATAAACCAATGAAAATTATTATAATGAAAATCTATAAAATCAGGAACTGATGAATAATAGAGCCTGTCAAAAATATTTCCTAAAGAACCTCCAATTACCATTAAAAAGCCTATTTTTTCTAGACCCTTGGCTTTTAACATAACCCAAATTAATATTAGTGTAATTAAACAAATGATAAAGGTTAATAAGCTATAATAAGATTTTTGATCAAATGAAAGTAATCCAAAAGCTATTCCATCATTCCATATCAAATTTAGATTAAGAAATGATGTAATTTGAATACTGATTTCATCTAATGGTTCTGTGAATTTAATGACTGATATTTTGCTAACACGATCGATTATAAAAACTACGAATATAAATAATAAACTTGATATGTTTTTTTTTAACATCTTGTTATTGACTATGTCTTTCACATGGTAAAAGATTAATTTTCCAACAAACTGGACATTTTTCTCCTTCAGCCTTTTCTGTTTCTACAATGATTTCATCATGCTCTCCTTCCTCAACAACTACAGATGATGTTATGCATAGTTCTGATAGGTCTATACCTTGAATTTTTTCTGAGTTTTTTTTATTTAGTTTTATTCTTAAAGCAGCTTCTAAACTTGACCCGATAATTTTTTTTGACCTTTTGTCCTCAATGCTTAGATTGCAAATATCCCTTATTTTTATTAATTCAGTCCATTTGTTATTTAAAATTTCATTTTTAAATTTATTTGGAAAGATTAAAAAATTTTCTAAATGAATACTTTTTTTATCTTTTTTTGTTAATCTGTAAATCTCTTCTGTAGTAAACGAAAGTATAGGCGCAAACCATTTTAATAAAGCATTTAAAATAATATTTAGTAATAAAATAACTGATTGTCTTTTTTCTGAATTTTTTGGATCACAGTACAAAGTGTCTTTTCTTATATCAAAATAAAATGCAGATAAATCTACCGTACAAAAGTTAAGTAACTCTTTATAAAGATTGTGAAAATCGTAGTTTTTAAAATATTTTTTAAAATTTAAATCTAGTTGATAAATTTTATGGAGCATAAACTGCTCAAGTTCTGGTAATTTTTTAAGGTCAATTTTTTCCAAGTCTATTTCTTCAAAATAATCGTTTATATTTCCAAGTAGATATCTGAATGTATTTCTTATTTTTCTGTAAGAGTCTGAATGTTGATCTAATATTGAATAATCAATTCTAAGATCTTCTGCATAATTAGATGATGCAACCCAAATTCTTAAAATGTCTGCTCCATATTTCTTTAAAATTTCCTCTGGTGCTATTACATTGCCAAGTGATTTTGACATTTTAAGTCCCTTGCCATCTACAACAAACCCATGTGATAAAACTGATTCATATGGGGCTCTACCTCTTGTCCCACAGGATTCTAAAAGAGATGAATGAAACCATCCTCTATGCTGATCTGATCCCTCTAAATACATTGAGGCTGGCCATTTCAGATCTTTTCTCTTTTCTAAAACAAATGAATGTGTGCATCCACTGTCAAACCAAACTTCAACAATGTCGCTTATTTTATCGTAATCTTCAGCTTTATATTTGTCTCCTAAAAATCTTTGTGGATCGTCTGAAAACCAACAGTCTGAACCTTCTTTTTCATAAATACTTGCAATATTTTCATTTACCCAGTCATCAACCAAGATTTTTTTTGTGGTTTTGTGAACAAATATTGGTAGTGGAACTCCCCAGACTCTTTGTCTTGATACACACCAGTCAGGTCTTGTTTCAATCATTGCCTTTATTCTTTCTCTTCCTTTGCTTGGGTAAAATTTAGTTTCATCAAGAGCTTTTAATGCTTTTTTTCTAAGGCCATGACTTTCCATTGAAATAAACCATTGCGGTGTGGCTCTATGAACAAGTGGAGCTTTTGATCTCCATGAATGCGGGTAAGAATGTATTAACTCACCATTTGATAATAATTTTTTTTGTTCCTTTAATTTTTCAATCACAATTGGGTTCGCTTTAAAAATATGTGTTCCTTCAAATAAAGGAATGTTTTTTGTATATTTTCCATCACCATCAACTGTCTCTATCGCTTTAATACCATGGTTTAAACAAAGGTTGAAGTCATCAGGGCCATGACTTGGTGCACAGTGAACAATGCCCGTTCCTTGTTCTGTTGTAACAAATCTTGCCTCAAGCATTGGTACTTCATAATCATAACCAAGATCTAAAAATGGATGACTACAAATAGTATCTTTAAATTCTTTTCCTTTAAATTTTTTTATCTCTTTATAGCTTTTGATATCACAGTCTTTGACAACAGAATCTAATAGAGCTTCTGCAATTACTATTTTTTTATCTTTAAAATCACCTTCATCATTTAAGTGGATTATTAAATAATCCAGTGCATCATTAAAGGCCAAAGCTTTATTTGCTGGTATCGTCCAGGGTGTTGTTGTCCATATAACAACTTCAGTTCCTTCAAGTTCTTTTAAGTTAGATTTTATAACTGGGAAAGCAGTGTAAATGGTATCTGATTTGTGATCTTGATATTCAACTTCAGCATCTGCTAATGCAGTTTTTTCAACTGTTGACCATAAAATTGGTTTAAAGCCTCTATATAAACTTCCTTCTTTTAAAAACTTTCCAAGTTCTCTAACTATTTGAGCTTCCGCATCATAGCTCATTGTTGAATAATAATTTTCCCAATCACCTACAACACCTAATCTTTTAAATTGGCTTTTATGAACTTTAATCCACTGATCAGCAAATGCTCTACATTCTCTCCTAAATTCAACTATTGGAACTTCATTTTTATTTTTTTTATTTTTTTTATATTGTTCTTCAATTTTCCACTCAATTGGCAAACCATGGCAATCCCAACCTGGCACATAAACAGAATCTTTTCCATCCATTTGATGAAATTTAACAATGATATCTTTTAAAATTTTATTAAGAGCTGTGCCCATGTGAATATTTCCATTTGCATACGGAGGACCATCATGAAGAATAAATTTTTCTTGTCCTTTTCTAGATTTTCTTAGTTCTTTATATAAACTAATCTCATCCCAATATTTTAGAATTTCTGGTTCTTTTGTATATAAATTGGCTTTCATAGAGAAAGTAGTTTTGGGTAAATTAATTTGAGCTTTGTTCATTTTGTTTTTTTTGCGGTTCTGAGATCAATTTTAATTTGTTCTCTAAGTTTATCTGCATTTTTAAATTTTTTTTCTTTTCTAATAAACTTTAAAAATTCAACTGATAAGTACTTATTATAAAGATTTCCAGAAAAATTAAATAAATGAACCTCTAATAATATCTTTTTTTGATTAAACGTTGGTCTATAACCAAGGTTAGCTATTCCCTTTATAGAGTTTTTGCTATTCTTCTTAAAAACTTTAACTGCATAAACACCTGGTCTTGCTAATACATAATCTTTGATGTCTATATTGCATGTTGGAAAACCAATTTTTTTTCCTATTTGTCTTCCTTTTTCAACCTTACCCTCAATAGTCCAGTTTCTTTTTAAAAGCTTATTTGCTTGATCTAGTTTACCTTTTTCTAAAAACTTTCTAATTAAAGATGATGAGATAATTTTTTTATTAATTTTTAAAGGCTGCGGTTTTACTATTTTATAATTATATAATGTTTCATAATTAATTAATCGAGAAACATTTCCTTCTCTTTTATTGCCGAATCTAAAATTACTACTAACAAAAATAAATTTAGCATTTAGTTTTTTAAAAATAATTTTTTTTATAAATTCGATATAATTTGTTTTTGAAAAATTTTTATCAAATTTATTATTTATTAAAAAATCGATACCTATTTTTTTTAATAATTCAATTTTTTGGTTCACATTTGCAATTCTAAAATTTTTAATTTTTTTATTAAAAAACATTTTTGGCATTGGCTCAAATGATAATACTCCAATACTTAACTTATATTTTTTTTTATATTCTTTAGCTAATTTAAATAATTTTTGATGACCTGCATGTACACCATCAAAATTGCCGACAAGAATAATTGATGCTTTATGTTTTTGCTTTATATTAAAGTTTCTGTATAACATAAATGATCTTACCATTTTAATTCCGATTGAATAAAATTACATATTACTTCGTAATCTTTATAAACTTTTTCTAAACCATTTTCTTTAATTTCATTTTTATGAATTCCATCACTAACTAACAATGAATCATAATTTAAAAAATTTGCACCTTTAATATCGGTATTTAGATTATCACCAATACACAAAATTTTTTTATTCTTATTATCAATTGATTGATTATAAACTTCAGGGTAAGGTTTTCCAAAATAAATAACTTCTCCACCCATTTTTTCAAATATCATCGCGACAGAGCCCGCACATAATTCTCTTGTATTTCCTCTATCCACAATTAGATCTGGATTGGTACAAATCATTTTCTTGTTAATTTTTTTTTCTAACAAATCTTTATAAAAATTTAAATCTTTATCTTTATTTTCAAATAATCCAGTACATAAAATATAATCACAACTATCTATGTTTTCTGATTTCATTTTTTTAAAGTCTTGAAATAAATCAAAGTCTCTTGGTGGACCTACATGATAAAATTTATGTGATATAAAATTTTTTCTTAAATAATTTAAAGCTGCCTCACCAGATGTAAAAACATGATCTTGAATTTCTTTTTCTAGACCCATTTTTTCTAAAAAAGTTTTGACGGTTTTACTTGGTCTTGGAGCATTTGTTAATAATACATACTCTTTATTTTTCAGTGACAATTCTTTTAATACTAAAACTGCATTTTGGTGCAGTGACACCCCATTGTGAACTACTCCCCAAAGATCTATGTAAAATAATTGATAATTATCAGCTATTGATCTAATTCCTTCTTGATCTAAATTTTTAGTCATAAAATTCATCTATAAACCATAAAACCCCCAAATTCTCTCATTTTTTGATAAGTTATTTCAAGCTCTGTCTTGAAATAGCCAGACCAGTATCTATATGAAGTGGATATTTATAAAGGAGAATTTTATGAAATTTAAACCGTTACACGACAGAGTTTTAATTGAAGTTTTGGATAGTAGTGAAAAAACTGCCGGAGGAATAATTATTCCTGATACCGCACAAGAAAAGCCACAAGAAGGCAAAGTTGTTGCAGTTGGTGGTGGTGCAAAAACTGAAGATGGAAAAGTAATTCCAATGGATGTTAAAGTGGGCGACAAAGTTTTATTTGGCAAATGGTCAGGAACTGAAGTCAAAATTGATGGCAAAGAATACAGCATAATGAAAGAGGCAGACATTATGGGTATTTCAAGTAAATAATTTAAAAGGAGAAATTACAATGGCAAAAATAATTAAATTTGACGCTGAAGCAAGAGCGGCAATGATGAGAGGTGTCAACATTTTAGCTGATACTGTTAAAGTTACTTTAGGTCCAAAAGGCAGAAATGTAGTTATCGACAAATCATATGGTGCGCCAAGAATAACCAAAGACGGTGTATCAGTTGCTAAAGAAATTGATCTTGAAGATAAATTTGAAAACATGGGTGCACAAATGGTTAAAGAAGTTGCTAGCAAAACAAATGAAGAAGCTGGTGATGGAACAACTACTGCAACTATTTTGGCACAAGCAATTGTTAAAGAAGGTATTAAATATGTTACCGCAGGTATGAACCCTATGGATGTAAAAAGAGGTATTGATGCAGCTGTAGAAATTGTAAAAGAGAATTTAATTTCTTCTGCAAAAAAAGTGAAAGATAGTGATGAGATTGCGCAAGTTGGAACTATTTCAGCAAATGGTGATAAAGAAATCGGATTGATGATTGCTAAAGCAATGCAAAAAGTTGGTAACGAAGGTGTTATCACTGTTGAAGAAGCAAAAGGAATTGAAACTGAACTTGATGTTGTGGAGGGTATGCAGTTTGATAGAGGGTATCTATCTCCGTATTTTATTACTAATAGTGATAAAATGACAGCTGAGCTGGAAAATCCTTATATTTTGTTACATGAAACAAAATTAACTAACTTACAGCCAATGGTTCCACTATTAGAAGCTGTTGTACAATCTGGTAGACCATTAATGATTATCTCTGAAGATGTGGAAGGAGAAGCACTTGCAACTTTAGTTGTAAACAAACTAAGGGGTGGCTTAAAAGTAGTTGCTGTTAAAGCTCCAGGTTTTGGTGATAGAAGAAAAGCAATGCTAGAAGATATTGCTATTTTAACTGGTGGCCAAGTAATTTCGCAAGATTTAGGAATTAAACTTGAAAATGTTAAACTAGAAGACCTTGGATCTTGTAAAAAAATTAAGGTTGATAAAGATAACACCACAATAGTTAGTGGTGGTGGTAAAAAATCTGACATCGAAGCTAGATGCTCATCTATTAAACAACAAGTTGATGAAACAACTTCTGATTACGATAAAGAGAAGCTTCAAGAAAGACTTGCTAAATTAGCGGGTGGTGTTGCAATAATCAAAGTTGGTGGTGCAACTGAAGTTGAAGTTAAAGAGAGAAAAGATAGAGTTGAAGATGCTTTAAATGCAACAAGAGCTGCTGTTGAAGAAGGTATTGTAACAGGTGGTGGATGTGCATTGTTATATGCTGCTCAAGATCTAAGCAAAGTAAAAGCAAAGGGTGATGATCAAAAAGCTGGTGTAGAAATTGTAAGAAAAGCATTGGAGTCTCCAATTAGACAAATCACTTTAAATGCAGGAGTAGATGGTTCGGTAGTAGTTGGAAAGTTACTTGAACAAAATAAAAAGAATCAAGGTTATGACGCTCAAAATGAAGAGTATTGTGATATGTTTGCAAAAGGTATCATAGATCCTGTTAAAGTTGTGAGAACAGCCTTACAAGATGCTGCTTCAATTGCTGGGTTGTTAGTTACTACTGAAGCAATGATTGCTGATAAGCCAGATGATAAAGATGCTGGTGCAGGTGGAATGCCTGGTGGAATGCCTGGTGGCATGGGTGGCATG
>MDTF01017927.1_pt1 | contig 17776 bp, 14 predicted proteins | sample 811191 | NCBI WGS metagenome assembly MDTF01 (sample SAMN05326649, study PRJNA326480) | marine metagenome | isolation source: seawater | place: Southern Ocean | collected 2011 | reverse complement strand
TTTAAAAAAAATAATAATAAAGTTATTTGTGCAAAAAAATAACAAACAAAATATGTTGTTGATAAATTATTTAATACAATAATGACTCCTATTGAAAATAATAATAAAAATAAAATATTAATTTTTTTTGATCGTACCAAAATATATACACAAGAAAAAAAAACTGCTATTGACATCATTGCTAAGTGAGAATTTTCTATATAAATACTATTACTAAGACTAATTTTCAGATAATCCTGAATTAATTGAATCAAAAATAGATCATTGTTGCATTGTCCTATATTATAAATTTGTGTTCCTTCATAAATTGAAAAAAAGACAAAAATTATCAAGTAAACAGTTAAAATTTTCTTAAAATTTAAAAATATAAAATTTCTGTAGTGGCAATAAATTACTGATAATAAAACTAAATAGGCTAAATTTGCTATTTCTGATTTATCAATAATTGTATTGTAATAAACTTTAACAAAAAAATAATGTGCTATGATAAATAAAGTAAAAAATATTATATATCTTTGATAATTAAATATTTGCGCAAATGAAGATAGCCCTTTTTTCAAAAAACTATAAAATATCGGAATAATTAATAATATAATTAAATAACTTAATCTAAAATAAGACCCCTGTAACTTATTCAACTGTTTTTTGTCTAAATAATAAGATGTCTGATGCTCTGGACTATATAGATTTAAAAAATTTTCCTTTATATCCACACCCCAGAAAAAAAAGAAGAATGTGAATATTGCAATACCAATATAACTGTAATTAATTTTTAGATTCATTTTCTGATATATATAAAAAAACACCGATTTGTAAAAATAAAATAGAACATATCCAATTATTAAAAAAACTACCTGTGGTAGTTAATGGCCAAATATAAATAATTAGTCCAGATAATATAATAACATATTTTGCATTTATACTTTTATTTTTTTTAACTAAATAATACACTTGTCTCAAATAATTAAAAAATAATTTTATGAAAATTGCTAAGACAAATAAAAAACCAATCAATCCAGTTTCTGCTAATAATTGTAAATAATAGTTATGAGGATGCGTATTACAAAAAAGCATATTTGGAAGATCTTTTTTTAAAGCCATCAATTTTTCATTAACAGCATCTTTACAATAAATTCTAAACGTTTTAACTCCTCCACCTACAAATACATTTTTTTTAAAAATATCTAGTGCAGATGAAAATAGACCAATATGATCAGGCATAAAAGTGACTGTTTGAGTCGCACCTGAAATTACGTTACGATTTTGGGCTGAATATTTACCAATACCAAGTGTATGCATTAGCATTTGATCGATATATCTACTTTTCATATTTTTGTTTGTTGAAATTAAAGTGCCAAATATTGTGCCAATTAATATAAAAAGAATTACTGACCTTTTTATGCCTATCAGAAAAGGGATAACCATAATCAAATAAAGTGTTGTAGTGAAAAAAGCTGATCTCTCACCTGAGATAAATATTAAAATGTAAGATAATAAAACTAATATTAAAATATAATATTTTTTAAAATATCCTTTATTTAACATATAGAAACTTAAAAAAATTGGTAAAATTTTTCCTAAATAAGAGCCTAAGATCAATTCATCAAAAAAAAGGGCGCTAATACGATCAGCTCTAATCGTTTTATAACCAAATATATTTTTTCCTGTAATAAATTGAAAATATCCATCAAATATTAAAATAATAATAGTAAAACACATCATTAAATAAAAATATTTTATAAAGTCTTTTCTATTATTAAGTATAAAAAATACTGCCACTGAAAATAAACCAAATCTTAAATATGTTATTGATGACTTTATCGATTGGTAAAAATTATCTGACAATATTGATGTTAAAATTAAATAAAAATAAAAAATTAAAAAAAAAATAAAAAAATTAGATTTAAGTTTAAATAATTGTATTTCTTTATTAGAAATGAATAAAAAAATGAATGAGATCAACACAATGAACAAGTCTGGTAGAAATGGCCCAGAAATAAGTGCAAGAGGCATTAAAATTAGTAATACTGATGCAATCAATAAAAAATTGTGATAGTTGTTTTTTTTAATCATCATAAATTAAAATGTTTATCATATTTTTATATATATCAGCCATTTCAATAGCTCTAATATTTATTCAAAGCAAATATTTATTTTTAGTTGATGCGCCTAAGGAGCGAACACATAAATCTAAATATAATAAAAATACCCCTTTAACTGGTGGAATATATATTTTTATAACTATAACCACATACACTCTACTTACAGAACACAGTAATCATTCCTTTTTAATGACTGCATTTCTTTTTTCATTCCTAGTACTTGGAATCTTCTCTGATTTAAAAACAGACTTCAGTCCTAAATTAAGATTAGTTCTACAATCTTCTTTGGCGGTTATTTTTATTTTTTTATTAGAATTAAAAATTAACAAAACTGGTCTTTTTTTTTTAGAATATTTTATTGATAATACTATTTTTAATTTATTTTTTTGCTCTATTTGTATGATCATATTAATTAATGGTTCTAATTTTTGTGATGGTGTAAATTGTAATGTTATTGGATATTATCTAATAGTAGCATTAGCTATTTTTTTTTCAGGATTACCAAAACCCACTAATTTTCTTGATATTAAGATAATTATAATTATTTTTTCTATATTTTATTTAGTAAATTTATTTCAAAAATCCTTTTTAGGTGACAATGGTGTTTATGTAATTACTGTTTTTATGGGAGTTTATGTAATCAATTTTATAAATTTAAACACCAGTGCTTCACCACTTTTAGCATTAAACTTATTATGGTATCCTGCCTTCGAAAATCTTTTTTCTATAATAAGAAGGTTAAATGCTAACAGAACAGTTGATGTAGCTGATGGTTTGCACTTTCATACTTTGTTATTAAAAAAAATTTTCTACTTAAATAAAAATTTTTTTCTATCAAATTCACTAACAGGCATGTTTTTAAATTTATTTATGTCTGTGGGTATTTTTTTAAGTATAAATTATTATAATGATGTAAAAGTTTTAATATTCATACTTATAATAAATATTTTAATTTATGTGTTATTTTATTTCACTTTCTTATCTAGAAAACCAAAATTTAAATCTCATTAGTGAGATTAAAAAAAGAATAGATAATAAAATAGAAATTAAAAACATATAGCTATCCTTGGGTGCATAACCAAAATGAAAGAGTCTTGTTGCTATCATGTTTGAAATAAAACAGATAAAAATTAAATTATTGTTTGTTATATGTTTTAAAAAAATTTCTAAAAAATTAAAAAGAAAAAATAATAGTATGATTGATAGTAGTAAAAAAATTGGACTACCAGTATAATACAAAAAAGATATTATACCTGGCAAGGTATTGCCTTTCATTATTGTTTTACCAGTATCTACATTTGTTTTCCTAATAATTAAACCAAACTCTTTCTCATAAAATGTATAGTCTGCATAATTTTTTTCTTCTTTAAGAGCTCTAAACAATACATCAAATCCTTTGTTTTCTGAGTTCGAAACTAAAATTAGCGAATCTATCCCCGTCCATCTATTTACAAGCATAAAGTTAATGAGATCTCTAGGTTTGGTTTTGTTAATTATGTCCTCATCTAAAAGTTCACCATTTTCATTTATTTTCTTGGGTATTTGAAAATTATAATTTTTTAATTTTTCCTCTAAAGTTAGGTCTTTATATGATTTTTTTTTTGTTAATTCCTTAAATTCAACTTTAACATCTTCAAGTTTTTCTATCCTAATATGGTTAGCCATAAAAATAGAAAGTGCGGTAAATAATAATATAAAAATAAATAATATCATTAATTTTGCATCATATTTTTTTAAAAGCTTGGTGCTTTGCTGGTATATAGGCAGCATTAAAGATGAGGAGTTAATTATAAATGATCTACTTAACATTGATGTGTAAGAAGAAAAAACCTCAAATAAAATTATTACAATTGTAAAAATATTTATTTTTTTTAAATTAGTAATTTCGACATGAAAAATAAAACAAGAAAATGTTGTAAATCCAAAAAGTAAAAACCATTTAACTAAGTTGCTTATTATTGAGGGCAATTCATGATAATAAATAAATCCTCTTTGGTGTATGCCTAAATTCAAGTTAAAAAAAGCCAATAAAACTATAAAAAATATAAAAGTAATAAGTACTGTAATTCTATTTTTTAGATACAAGTCTTCAAAGAATGATTTTTGTAAATTTTTTTTATTTTGAATAGGGGATCTTTTTTCAAAATTTCTAAAAATGAAAGAACAGAATATACAAGTTAGTGCTAGCCATATTCCCAGTACTAAGACTTCGTCTATATTTTTCATTGGAATTGTGTCAATATGTGAGTCATAAATTATCCCATTATATAATAGTAAACTAAACACATACTTAAACCAGAAGCCTAGAAAGAAGTATGCTGAGAAAAAAATTTCAAAATAACTTGCTTTTCTATCAGTTAAATAAAAAAACATTAATATTAATGACAAACAATAAACAATATAAATTGGGCTCGATCCTTCATAAAATTTTATAGAATAAAAAGATATGAAGACAAATAAAATAAAAAATATAATTCTAAGTGATTTATAAATTTGATAAATCATTATTGAACTTTACGGTAATAAAATAAAGCTAGGAATGAAGATATGGGATATGAATAAATAAGAAAATTTGTTCCACCCAAGTAATATAAAGTTATAATTATTGGAGAAATTGAAATACCATACATGACATCTTTTATAAAAATTTTGTCCTGAAAATCTTTACTAAAAGACAAAAATTCATGTCTCTTAGATAGAGCTCTCAGCATAAATGGTGTACCTAATAAAGAAGTTAAAGTAATATTAAAGAAATTATAAAATTCATACTGTTGTAAGAATAATATATTATAAAATATCAATGATAAAATAATAACAATATATAAAGTAAATAATACATTAGAAATTCTATAAATTAATTTTTTTAGGTTTTCATTAATTGTTACAATCTGACCAACTATATTATTAAATAATGTTCCTGGAAAAGATGCAATTGCAAATGAAGCAAAAAATAACCCTGCTACAGATTTTCCCAAAAGAGCTACTAAAGAAATTCTCCAAATTATTACACCGATAATATTAAAGAAACTAGATGCAACAGCTAGGTACTCCTCAAATTGATTTTTAAAATATTGAATAAATTTATTGATATTAAAATTTTTAAAATTTATATGGTACATAAAAAATAGAACATGAAATAAGAAATAAAACTTAAGAATAGTCAAAAGTTTCATATTATCTAACAGGAAATTTCCCATCATTAAAATATAAAATAAAATGCTTACTATTAAAAAAAATTTAATAGCTAAAGATGATCTATTTTTTTCATGAATGGCTAAATTTATTTCATTAATCCAAGATAAATAAACGATGAAACTTAAGATGGATAATGTAGTAAAATTTTCAGTATTAAAAAAAAGATATTGATATAATGTTAAAGCAAATACAATGATGATTCCGACATAAAATCTTATATTAATTACTTGCTCATAAAATTTACTTCCTCGGTTATAAAGCAATAAAGACCTGGCATTGGCAGAAAAGACTTGGGTTAACAATAAAACAATACCTGGAAACACTCCAATTTCAGCTGCAAAAGATGATTCGCCGAAAACCACAGACAAGACCATTAAAAAAGGTACTAATACAGAATTAAGTAAATTTGATAATAACACTGAAAAGTTACTAAATCGATTAATTACCCCATGTTGCTTAAAGACCCTTTTTAGGAAATTCCTATAGATATATTTTTCATCAGATAGCGTATAATTTTTTTTAAACAAATTTTTCATATCTTTCTTTAAATATTTTTTTTTTTCAATATCTTGATTCATTATTAATCTAATATTTTTTACTAAATCTGTGTCATTTACTTCAGATCTAATTAAATATTTTTGAATCCATTTTGGAAAAAATATTTTTTTGTTTACAAAACTTTGAGTACCCACGCTAAACGCCTCTAATACTGATAAGCTTAATATTTCTGATTTAGATAATAAAACATTACACCAAGACTCAGATATAATTTTAAATTTTTTCTTAATATCAAATTCTGGTTTAATAAATTTAATAGATTTTTTAAAACCAGAATTAGAAACTAATTTTAATAAATCATTCTTATAAACTTCATCATCTTCAATTCCATAAATATGAAAAGACCATTCGTTACCTGGGTTGGCTAAAATAAAAGCAGTAATAAATTCTTTTAGATTTTTGTGTTTATTAAATCTTCCAAAATATACAAATCTTTTATTAATATGTTTTGAACTTATGTTTTGAATAGCTAAGGGATTTTTTACAATAGATATTGCTGCATTTGGAAAATATTTATTTATAGATTCTTTCTCTTCCTGAGTCACAGCTATAAATGAAGATTTTGTTAAAAAAAATCGATAAAAAATAAAGAGTGTAAATAATTTAATTGTATAACTGAGATATGATTTACTTTTCAAAGCTTCCTTTAAAAGCATCCCATGAGGCTGAACTAATATTGGAACATTAAGAAAGGTGCAATGTAACATAAAAAAAAAATGAATTGGTCTCCATATCCCATGAATATGGACTATGTCTGGACTTTGAGTTTTTAAAATTCTACTAACCTCTGAACTAAAGAATAAATTACTGAATAAGCTCCTTACAGTGCCAACTTTTTTTAATTTGTCTTGATTATTTGCTACAATTATTTTTGACTGTTTAGATAGGTATTCATAAGAAGAGATAATTCTAACAACACTTACAATACTAATATTTTTTTTTGATATCTCGTCTAAGACCTGTATTACTTTCATAAATTACCTGGTAATTACCCAGTTTTCTAAAACTAAGCAATCCATTGAAGTCCTTCTAAAACAATCAAAAGCATGATCCGGGTTAAGAACTATAGGTTCGTTCTCATTAAAAGAAGTATTAAGTATTATTGGAACATTTGTTAATTTACTAAATTCCTTAATCAAATTATAAAAGTGAAAATTATCCGTTTTACATACTGTTTGAACGCGGCAAGTATTATCTACATGCACAACAGAAGGTACCAAATCTTTTGCTAGCTGTTTGGCTTTCACAACATTTAACATGTAAGGTGAGGCATAATCTAAATCAAAATACTCATTAGAAAATTCCTCCAAAACCGCAGGAGCAAAAGGTCTAAAACTTTCACGTAATTTTATTTTCGTATTTAAAATGTCTTTAATATTTGGATTTCTTGGATCTGCAAGAATCGACCTGTTCCCAAGAGCTCTAGGACCCCACTCACATCTTCCTTTAAACCAACCTATAATCTGATTGTTAGATATTTTTTCAGCAATCTCAACATATAGATCCTTATCATTTAACTTTTTAAATGAGTAATCCTTTAAGAATGTATTGCCCTTTATAATTTTTTTTTCAATAAATTCATTGGTATACGACGTTCCCAGATAACACTTATTTGTATCAATTTGTTCTATCTTAGTTTTATTTGTATCTATATTTTGAAGAAAATGTAACGCAGAGCCCATTGCTCCACCTGCATCTCCAGCATTAGGTTGAATAAAAATTTTCTTAAATGGGGTTTTTTCCTTAATTAATCCATTAAATTTTGAATTTAAAGCACATCCACCAGCTAAGCATAAATTTTCTACCCCCGTATCATTATATAGGTCATTTAAAACTGAAAATAAAATATTCTCAAAAGATAACTGCAAAGAAGCAGCAATATCAAAATGGCGCTGTTCGATTTTATCACTTGCATCTCTCTCCTTACCCAGAAGTTCTGTAATTTTTTTTGAATATAGGTCTGGGAATTTTGGAATTCCATCTGAGAAATTATATGAAAATTTTGAATTAGAGTGGTGAGAAAAATAATCTAGATTTAATAAAAAAAGATTTTTTTTATCATATTTAATTAGGTCATCAAATTGATCTATATACGATGGGTTTCCATATGATGCTAGACCCATAACTTTGTATTCGTCACCATAATTTTTAAAACCTAAAAATTGAGTAATAGATTGATATAAAATACCTAAAGAATGAGGGAAATAAACTTTTTTTAAACTGTCAATTTTATTGTCATTACATAGAAATGTTTGAGTGCTGCAAAAATCACCAAAGCCATCAATTGTTAAACCAGCTGACTGCTTAAATGGAGAGTTATAATAAGAAGAAGCGATGTGACTGATGTGATGTTCAACATTTATAATTTTTCCCTTAAATTTATTTACTTTTAAGTATCTATCTAAGTCACTTGTGTGAAATAATTTTTTTTTAAAACTTAATATTTTTTTAAAAGTATTTTTGGATAATATATTTTTAGCACTATAAAGAGTTTTTTGTTTAAAGTTTGCAGCTGGTGAATAATTAACTGTGATAAAGTCTATATCTTTTATTTTTAATTCAGATTGTTGTAAGCAAAATTCTATAGAATTTACTGGTAAGCCAGCATAATGTTTAACTCTAACAAATCTTTCTTCCTCAATAGCTGTGATGATCTCATTATTCACAATTAGGCATGCAGAAGTATCGGCGTGGTTTATGTTGAGACCAAGAATTTTCATTAATATTAAATCAATTTTTTTTAATTTTACAAATAACTAAGAAATTTGAAACAAAACCTAAAAAGTAAATATTATAAATTTTATAGTCTATTTTTTGAGAAAAAATATTTAAAATTTTATTTAAGTCACTTTTACCTAGTAAGTTCATGTTTTTTTCATCTGCAAAATACTTCATATTTAAAAATAATAAAATTTTTCTAAAAAGAGTTTTGGGCAGCCAATGTAATAAAGGGATTTTGGTATGAAGCTCTATGGGGTAAAATCGATTGGGGGTTGAAATTACAACATATTTTTTAGATAAAGAGATCATGTTACTTACTTTTCTAATTTGATTTTCAAGGCTTCCAACATGTTCAATAGTAGCACTAGAAACAACCAAATCGCTCTTAAAAGTGTTTATAATTTTTTTAGAAAATTTTGAAGTAATAGATTTTTTTAAACTAAACTTAAATCTTTTATTGTTAATTTTTTGATTTGAAATAGATTTATGTATCTTTATTTTATCAAGCATTTTACAAAAAATATTTGAACTACCTGCGCTTGAATCTTCGGTTGTTCCTATATCCAACAAGTCATTGATTTGATAAATCTTAATATTTTTTTTAATAAGATCTATCATTTCGATTCTTTTTTTATTTATAATCTTGTCAAAAAAACTAGTTTCGAACTGAATATATAAATTTTTTTTCATTTGTTTATTGTTTATTGTTTAAAATAAAAACACTTTATAGCAATACTTTAATATTAAATTAAAATGTTTATTTAATTTTACATTTTTTCAATTTATCTAAATCAACCTCATATATATAGCCATCATGTAGAATTATGTGAATATTAAAAGGGTTTCTTTTGTTTACTTGATGTACGTTTTTACCTCTTATAACCAATTTACCTCTACAATTTTTAAAAACATCCTGAGCATTGTCATGATCAATACTGGTGTATAATAAATGTGTTGGTTTTTTTTTGATTATTAAATCTATGTAGTGATTGAGCTCCTCCTGAGTTCTAAGATAAAGTCTGAAATCATAACTTACAAATGTGTTTTCAGAAAATAAGTATGACCTATGAGTTGTTAATATTATAGAATCATTTGGAAGATTTTTTTTTGCCCATTCATATAAATTGTAACCATTGGCATATTTAGTTAAAATATTTTTGTGACTTTGAACTGAAAAAATTCCAGGTACGAAAGTCTTAATAGTAAACAGCAATGCAATAAAGATGACTATGGAGTTAATAATTACTAATTTTTTACAAATTACAAATAATAAATTATTTTTTGAGTTAAGGTAAGAAATTGATCCAACAGTCAGCCATAAAAACGGTTCTATAAAAAATCTACCCATTGGCTGACCAAATGGTAAGGCTAAAATAAAAAATATGAAGGAGGCATAAACTATTTTTTTTATTGGTTTAAATTTAAAATTCACCAAAAAAATTAAGACACTTAAACCAATTATTTCAGTAACTACAGATAGGCTAATGAAATGCTGATTATATGGAAAAAAAATCCAATAAGGTAAAAATCTTGGATTTCCAGTACCGTGCTTTAACGAACTAATAAAATTTTGTGTAGCATAATCGTCTGTTGCTGGTGAGAAAAAATTTTGAATTATATCTTGGCTCAAGTATTTATAATCATAATACTCTCTAGGAAATACTATTATTATAAAAAAAACTAAAGATATAAGAAAACCTTTAAATAATAATTTTCTTTTAAATAATTCAATAAAACAAAATAATAATATTATCCCAGAAGATAAAAAAAAAGAAAATTTGAATTGTGTAGCACTAAAACACAAAAAACTTATTAAGCAAAAAATAGTGATAAATCTTTTATTATCTTTTTCAAATGGTAAAATAAAAAAAGCCATAAGAAATGCTACAAAATTAGTACCAATTGCAAATAACTGAGGTTTTGCTGTAAATGTTAAGAATAAAAAACTAGGTATGCATAAAATTACCAAGCAAATTAATATTTTACTGTTTATATTTAAATCATATTTTTCATGTTTTAAATTTAGAATAGCAACGATAATCGAAAATAGGGCCGTAAATTGCAAGATTGATGACAATTTATAAGCGTTAATCGAAAGACCAAATATTATTAAAGCCTCACCTGCCCCAGCTAATTGACTTGTGAACCACTCATTTTGAATAAAAAATTTTTCATTTATCAAAGAAAGATAAGGAAATGTTAGATGGTAATCTAGTGAGTCTGAGTCTGTTATTGGCAGTAAAGATACTATAAAATAACCCAGGATAATTAGAAATAATAGTAATTTAGTTTTAGTATTTATTAAAATATACTTTTTAAATAACTCTCGGAAGTTGTCAGGTTTATAAAAGCCAACCAAGATAAGTGAAGCTATTAATATTTTTAGATAAAATTCATTCACCCCAAAAGTTAGAAAGAAAATATACAAGATAACTGAAAAAAAATTTATAATCAAAAAAAATGAAATCAATCTTCCCCGAACTGCGTAATTCTCTAGAAAGATTAAATATTTCGTTTTGGAAATAAATTTAGATAAATTATAGAATCCATTAACAATTAATAATGAACACAATATTGATAGTAATGGATGTAGATTTGATATCATCATTTAATAAACAAACTTAATATTTTTTTTGGAGTCATTTTAGTTATAAAGTAAAGTATTTTAATATTTAGTTTCTTAATCATTGTGAAATTTTTAATATCATTTGTTTGTAATTTTTGGAATAAAAAATATTTAATATAAAGTTTATATGTAAAATTTTTATAAAAAAATAAAGAACTAATTATTTTATTTTTTTGATACTTATTAATAATATAAATTAATTCACTTATTTCTTTATATTTATTTTTTGACTCATTATTTTGGTGTATTCTATAATAAGCCAGGTATTCATCTGTATAATCAAAATTACAAAATTTACTTAAGCGTATTATTAAGTCAAAATCTGATGCAATGTGCGTTTCTTTATCAAAAGAATATTCTAATTTATCAATAGAGGATTTTTTAATCATGAGTGTCAGCCAAGTTGTTAATGGACAACCCTTAACATAGCTTAAGATTATTTCATTTTGACAGTAACCTCTATGTAAAATAAGCTTATTTTTTATAATTGTGTGGTTTTTAACTTTAGAATAATTTGAGTAAACAACATCAATTTTTTGATTCATTTCAAATATCTTAATTTGTTTTTCTAATTTATTTTTAGACCAATAATCATCTACATCTAAAAAACATATAAAATGACCAGAACATTTACTGTATGCTAATTTTCTTATAGAACCCAAGTTAACCAATGTTTCAGAACTAAAAAATTTAATTCTATTATCGTTAAAATTTTTTATAATTTCTTCACTTTGATCATTGGAATAATTGTCATAAAAAATTAATTCCCAATTAGGATAAGTTTGATTTATAATACTTGTTACAGCATTCTGTAAAAAAGCCTCCCCATTATTGCATGTCATTATGATGCTTACTAGGTTGTTTGATTTCATAATTATTTTATTATATATACGTATTAATATTTATTATGAACAAATTTGAGACAAAAATTTACTATTTTTACGTAATAATTTCTTTTGTATTTATAACCGCTACAACTGACTATTTAAGTCTTTTTGATATTATTCATGTAGCAAATCAAACAGATACAATTAGCTATAGTAAAATAGCAAGAATGGCGCCCTTACTGACTTCAGAAAGTGATATAATTATTCAACATGTGGCTCAAAGGTTTCTTATACCCTATGTTGTTGGCTCTTTAGCACACTTCTTAGATATTGATTTTTTTTTAGTTTTTAAAATTTTTACATTTTTATTTATATTTTTTTATATTTTTTTAATAAATTCATTAATAAATAAGTTTAATTTTAATTTAAAGGTTTCTATATTATTTTTTTCTATACTTTTTTTAAATCCATACATAATCCGATATCATATATTTCAACCTGTGCAGGCACATGACATGCTTTTCTTTTCTTTGGGTCTATTTTTTGTACTCACAATTATAAATAAAAAATATTATACTAATTTGTTAGTAACTATTACTACCGCATATTTAAGACAAACTTCTATAGCTCTACTAATTGGATCAAGTATTTTTTTTTTTAATAAATAGAAAAATTAAATTACTTATAGTTTTATTAATATTATTTTTTTTTTCCATAGTCTTAACAATTAAAATTGGGCAACACATGTCACTCAAACCATTTCCATTAAATCTTGCTTATAGTTTGATATTTTATGATTTTAGTCAATTTGAGAAATTTATAAAATTTTTACTATTGGGATTAATGCCATTTACCCCCTTATTTGTAGTTTTGTTTGGTAAAATTAATAAAGATATTACAATTTCTTCAGTTCTAATACTTTTGTTTGTTTGCTCAATGATGATTGGTCAACCAATCCTTGGTGGTCCTGATGGTAGTGTTAATAATGTTGGCAGAATTGCAAACCTATGTTTCCCAATACTTACTTGTCTTTGTTTTTATGTTTGGAATTTTGAAAAATTTGTAAAGAAAAAATATTTATTTTATACTTTTATTTTATTAATGTTTCTATGGTCTTTGCATACAACATATTCAATTTTTAAGTCTTTTGGAGTTTTCAGGTTTTATAATAATTAAATAAAGCTGTACTTTTTATAATATTCATATATTAAAATTAAAAATGACAAATGTTAATCCTATTCTGAAGAACTTATCAATAATTGTAGCTAGTAAAAAAGAGTATGAAAATTTAAAAACAATATTACCAATCTTAAAGGGGAAATCTGACGATGTGGTGGTTGTAGATGGTCATTCAAATGATGGCACCAAAGAACTTTGTTTACTTAATAAAGTTAACTTTGTTTTAGATAATGGACTTGGAAAAGGAGATGCTCAAAGAGTGGGGAGTATAACTGCAAAATATGATTATATAATTTTCTATGATGCCGATGGTTCTCATGACCCTAATGATATAGAAAATTTATATAACGATATAACTTCTGAAAAATTTGAATTAATTATTTGTAGTAGAAAAAAAGGTGGAAGTTTAGACCTTAGTTGTAATACAACATTTTTGGGCCTCATTAGATCTACAGGGTGTGATTTTTTAACTTTACTTTTTAATAAATTATTCAAAACTGAATTTTCTGACATACTTTACAGTTTAAAATCTATAAATAAAAAAAATTTTATTAATCTAGGGACAACAGAAGATGGCTTTGGAATAGAGATAGACATTTTAGCTAAGAGTGTAAAAAAAAAAATATAGAATTAAAGAAATACCAAGTAGAGAAAATGCTAGAGTTTACGGTGAATCAAAATTAAGCACTCCATTTGGTGTGTACTTTATATATCAAATTTTTAGAGAGTGGCTCTTCTAATATTGAGTGTAATTTTTTTAATTTAATATATAAATATCCATCATGAAATATCCACTTTTATCAAATGCTTTTTCAAAGTCAGATATATCAGAGGGTCAAAAAATTCTTAAAAGCAGACAAATTACGATGTCTACCAAGACTAAGTTGTTTGAAAAAAAGTTTGCAGAATATATAGGAAGTAAATTTGCCTTAATGGTTAACTCGGGGTCATCTGCAAACTTACTCGCCTTGTCTTTATTGACTAATCCAATGAGAAAAAGGAAGCTCAACTCCGGTGATGAGGTTATTGTTCCAGTGGTTTGTTGGTCAACATCTTTGTGGCCGATTATTCAACATGGGCTTAAGCCAATTTTTGTAGATATAGATTTGAACAATTTAAATATAAGCTTAGATGAGTTAGAAAAAAAAATAACAAAGAGAACAAAAGCAATTTTTTGTGTTCATGTTCTTGGTTTATCGGCTGACATGTTTAAATTAAGACAAATAGCAAATAAGAATAAATTAATGATAATTGAAGACACGTGTGAGTCTTTTGGTACAAAATTTAAAAATAAATTTTTAGGAACATTTGGTGAAGCAGGAACATTTTCTTTTTATTATTCTCATCAAATCACATCTGGTGAAGGTGGAATGATTACGTGCAACAATAAAGAAGATTATGAGATTTTATTATCATTAAGATCACATGGATGGGCAAGAGAGAAATTTATTCAAAAAAAATATAAAAAGAATTATTCAAATTTAGATCCTAGGTTTTTATTCATAAATTCTGGCTATAACCTTAGACCAACAGAAATTCAAGCGGCAATAGCATTAAATCAATTCAAAAGAAAAAATATTTTTAAAGAGAATAGAGAATTTAATAGAAATGAAATTATAAAGAGAGTTAAATCTCATAAAAAATTCTGTAACCAAATAAATTTTTTGAATGTTGAGCGAAATATTAACCCAAGTTGGTTTGGATTAGCGATTTTCATTGATAAAAAATATTCAAATAAAAAGTCTAAATATTTGAAATATCTTGAAGAAAAAGGCATTGAAACAAGACCAATTATTAGTGGAAATTTTGTTAATCAACCTGCGGTAAAACTATATAAATTAAACAAAAATAATGAAAAATTCAAAAATGCTCAAATAATAGAGGATGCAGGTTTTTTTATTGGGCTACACACTAAAAAAATTAACTCTAAATTAGCCAGCTATATTAGCTCTAATTTATTGATGATTAATGAGCTTTAAGCCTATTGGTATCACTGGTTCTACGGGTGTATTGGGCAACTACATCAAAAAAAAATTTAAAAATAAAAAGTTTGATTGTTTTAGTGGAGACATTACCAATAAAAAAGAAATTAAAAAATGGTTAAAGGGTAAAAAATTTGAAGCTCTATTTCATTTTGCAGCAGTAGTTCCGACTAAAAAAGTTTTAGATAATTACGATAGCTCAAAAAAAATAAATTATTTTGGCACAAAAATATTAATTGATGAGGTTGAAAAGAATCAAACTACAAAATGGTTTTTATTCACTTCGACTTCACATGTTTATAAATTTTCTAAAAAAAAAATTACTGAAAAGTCAGCATTAAAACCAATAAGCAAATATGGTTTAACAAAATTGATGGCTGAAAGATATTTATTGAAAAAGAAGAAAAAAATAAATATTTGTATAATAAGAATCTTTAGTTACACAAACTTTAATCAAGATATAAGTTTTTTTATTCCATCAATTTATAATAAATTCTTAACTAATGATTTGGTCAAACTAGAAAATATAGACCATGTTCGAGATTTTATTGATATAAGAGACATCTATTCAGCAATTAAATTATTATATAAAAAAAAATCAAATGGAATTTATAATTTAGGTTCGGGAAAATCAATTCTATTAATTAAAATAGTAAAATATTTTTCTAAACTTTTTAATAAAAGATACATTGTCAGTGGACCAAATAAGCAAACAATGCTTGTTGCTGACACAACAAAGATAATGAAATTAGGCTGGAAACCCAAAAAAACACTTGAGGAAATGTTAAGATTTTACCATTTAAGATTTAAAAAAAAATAATTCAATTAATTTGGTTACATGATAAATATTTTTTAATTTTACTATGATTTAGATTGTAATATCTATTGGATAAAATTAACTTTTATAATACTTAATGATATTTTCGATACCCTTTTGAAAAGGTGTACTAGGTGTCCAATTTAAAATTTTATTAGCTTTTGAAATATTGGGGTAAACTCTTAATATTTCATCCTTTCTTAATGGAATTTTACCAAAAATTGGTTTTCCTGAATTAACTTTTTTTCTTATAAATAATATAACTTTCTTTACGTTACGTGGTTCCCCTGCTCCAATATTTATTATTTCACCAATTGATTTTTGGTTATTAAAGCACTTAAAAATTGCTTTAATAAAATCATCCACAAACAAGAAATCTCTATATTGTTTTCCAGCAGAACAATTAAATATATTATCACTCAAGCATTCATTCACTGTATGTGGGATAAGTCTATTATTATCTTGGCAAGGACCATATACCAAATACAGTCTAAGTATGGTGCATGGAAAATTATATTTCTTATTCAATTTTAATAAATGATTTGTAGCCATTAGTTTAGCTTTGCCATACGTCGATTTAAGTTTTTTAATATCTGTTTTATTAACTTCTCTTTGTGGTGATTTTGAATCACCATATTCTACGGAGCTACCTATTTGTATAAAAGATTTTATTTTCTTATCGTTAAATATATCTGCTAAATTTTTACAACCAATATAGTGACTTTTATATGTCTTTGATTTTTCATTATGATTTACATAGCCACCAAAATTTACAACAAAATCGTAGTTGGTATTAATCTTTTTTGATATTAGATTTTTATTTGTTATATCTAAAATTAAATATTTTACTTTTGACAGGTATCTTATTTTTTTTGGATTATTGGTTGAAATGCTTGTTACATCCCATTTTTTTAAAAGACACTTTTTAGCTAAATGATAACCAAGAAAACCCGTTCCACCAATAATTAGAATTTTTTTATTCAAAAATTCTAATCTTGTAAAATTTGTTCTAATTTGTCTTTATCTCTCTTTGTATCCATACATTGCCAGCAACCTTTAAAACCATTATGTCCGGTAATTAAAACTTTCTTATTTTTAAAGAGATTTTGATTTTCCATATTTTCTTATAATCGCACATAATTCTTAAAGCAAGATAAGATATATAATAATAAAATGTTCAATTGTTTCAATTATTAGATTAAATTTTTTCATTAAATATTTCCCAGAATTTTTTATAAGATTTGGATGGATATTTAATATAATCATCTTTGTATATTTTGTATTTTTTCTTATCTATTTTAAATAAATCAATTTTTTGAATTTTAGAGTTGTTATTTTTGTCATCAATATTAAAATATGGAGAATTAAGCTTCTTCGCATAAATTGCAGGAGTGAAATTGTCAAATGACCTAAGGTATTCATCAGACGCTAATAAAACCAATGGTTTTTTATAAAGGATAGAAAAGTTAATTGCTGTACTGCAGTGAGCAAATACAATATTACAATTTTTGACCAAATCTATTGTCTTTTTTTTAATAAATTTTCTTCCATAAAGATAATTTTCATTTGATTCATAATCAGATTTTGGGTGTGCACAAACTATAACCTCCATGTTAAAATTTTTTTCGAAAATATTAAAAAAGTTGTTTAAAGCTGGATAATATTTTTCTGCAGTGCACCTTGGAATCAAATGAGTAAAAACTAAAGAGTCTGGGTGAAGAGGCAAATATTGATCTAAAAAAACTGCATAAGGCCTTTTAATTCCTAAC
>MDTF01000324.1_pt1 | contig 17796 bp, 17 predicted proteins | sample 811191 | NCBI WGS metagenome assembly MDTF01 (sample SAMN05326649, study PRJNA326480) | marine metagenome | isolation source: seawater | place: Southern Ocean | collected 2011 | reverse complement strand
TTCATAACCATTTTCAGTAATACCTAGTGTATGCTCAAATTGTGCTGATAAAGATTTATCTTTTGTAACAGCTGTCCATCCGTCTTTTAGCATTCTTACATCCCATTCACCCACATTTATCATAGGCTCGATTGTAAAAGTCATACCAGGCCTAAGTTCCATACCAGTATTTTTTCGACCGTAATGTAGAATATTTGGAGGTTCATGAAATGTGGTGCTTATACCGTGGCCACAAAAATCTCTTACAACAGAGTAACCTTTTTTTTCTACAAAAGATTGTATTTCATGTCCAATATCCCCAAGTTTTAATCCTGGTTTTAATAATCTTATGGCCCTCATCATAGACTCATAAGTAGTTTCAATTAGATTATTGACTTTAACTGGTGTTTTACCAATACAAAACATTCTGCTTGTATCACCATAATGCTCATCAATTATTGCTGTTACATCAACATTAAGAGCATCACCTTCATTTAAAACTCTATCGGAAGGTATTCCATGACAGACAACATGATTTAAAGATGTGCATAATGATTTCTTAAAACCTCTATAAAAAAGTGGAGCAGAGTAGGCACCACTATCTCTTATAAATTCGTAGCCTAATTTATCTACAAACTCTGTAGTCACACCAGGCTTGATATTATCTGTAAGCATATCAAGTGTGTCTGCAGCTAACCTTCCAGCTATTCTCATTTTTTCAAATTTTTCTAAATATTTAGTCATTAATAATTTTTATTTTTTTTTCTACCTTAATTTCTTTTGAATTTATTTTACAACGATATGCTAAAAAAACAACTCCAGCTTTTTTTGCAAGCAAATAATTTTTATAATATTCTTTATCAATATCTTTTGCTATTTTAAAGCTTTCAACCCCTTGAATTTGAACCAAAAATAATAAATAAGACTTATAACCCTTCTTTTTTGCCTCAATAAGAGTTTTTAAATGTTTAGAGCCTCTAGATGTTACGGCATCTGGAAATTCTGCAATTTTTTCTTCCCTAAATAATGTAACATTTTTAACTTCAACAAAAATTTTTTGTTTATTCTTTTCAATTAAAAAATCAAACCTCGTTTCTTTATCAAAAAAAACTTCTGGCTTTATACTGCTAGTATTTGAAATTTCTTTAATGAGATTATTAGATAATCCATGGTATACTATCTTATTGGCAAAATGAGTGTTAACGCCCACTAAATTTTTCTTAACTTTAATAATTTCTAAAGTGTATTTAAGTTTTCTTTTAGGATCATCATTTTTAGAAATAAAAACTTCATTCCCCTCATCTAACAAACCTTTCATTGACCCAGTGTTTGGACAGTGAGCAATTACAATTTCCTTATCTAATTTAATATCAGTAAAAAATCTCTTATATCGTTTGATAAGTTGCCCCTTAATTAAAGCTTTGGTAAATTCCATTTTTAAATTATACATTTAAAATGACTAAAAACACAAAAGTTAATGCCGCAATATTAATTATAGGAAATGAAATTTTGTCTGGCAGAACTCAAGATACCAACACCTCAACTCTAGCAACTTGGCTTAATTCAATAGGAGTAATAGTAGGAGAGGTTAGGGTAATCCCAGATATTAAAAAAATAATAATTGATTCATTAAATTTATTAAGAAAAAATTATGACTATGTTTTTACTACTGGAGGTATTGGTCCTACACATGACGATATTACCGCTGAGTCTGTTTCAAAAACATTTGGATTAAAATACGAAATACATAAGGAAGCTTTTAAAATATTAGAAAAATATTATAAACTGGGTGAATTTAATGAAGGAAGGCAAAAAATGGTTTGGATGCCAGAGAATGCTAATTTGATTTTAAACCCTACTAGTGGTGCACCAGGTTTTAATGTTGAAAATGTATTTTGCTTACCAGGCGTACCATCAATTTTAAAATCAATGTTAGGCGGCTTAACCAACACAATTATTGGAGGTGAGCCAATCTTAAGTTTAACAATAAGCTTAAGAACAGTTGAAAGTGAAATTGCAAACTCTTTAACTAACGTTCAAAATGACAATCTAGATGTTGAAATAGGAAGTTATCCCTTTTTTCAAGCTGGAAAATTAGGTGTATCAATTGTAATAAGATCAGAAGATCAATCTAAAATAAATATCTGCAATTCTCAAATTTTAAAGTTTGTTAATAAAAAAAAAATTGAAATAGTAGATCGATAAATGCTTTATTTTGCTTATGGTAGTAATCTTAATCATTTTCAGATGAAAAAAAGATGTAAAGATAGTGTTTTTTTAAAAAAGATTAGTCTAAAAAATTTTAAACTTACCTTTAGAAGTAAATACAAAGCAGCTGATATAGAGCCAAAAAAAAACTCAATTGTTCAGGGTGCGTTGTTTGAAATATCTAAAAGTGATGAAAGAAAATTGGATGTATATGAAGATTATCCGATATTATACAAGAAATATTACTTTTATTATTATGGAAAAAAAGTGATGACATACACAATGACAAAAAAAACTTTATTTAGATTTCCAACAGAGAGATATTTAAAGATAGTTCAAAAAGGATACAAAGACTGTAAGCTAAATAGTTTTTATCTTAAGAAAGCATTATCTGACTGATGTCTTATAAATCTAAAATAATACATAGCTGCATAGCAAAATTAACATGTTGCAATAATTGTTTTTTTTTCTAAAATATCTTTAAAAATTAAAAATTGACATTATCTTCTCTCTCTCAAATAATCCATACATGAATAGTAAAACTTTTTTTAAAATACTAATTTTTTTTTCAATAATAGCTTTAAGTTATATATTTTATAAATCTGAAATAATCCATGAAGGTTTAAGGGTAAGCTATTATTTAACTTATTATTTTCTTATAATTGCTTTTTTAACGTTCTTTGTTCTAGTTTATAATTTAAAAAAAAAGATAAGAGATTATTCTTTAATAGTTTTTTTTTCAATTGTGATTTCTATATATCTCTATGAAGGCTTTGTTGTATATAAAATGGAAAAAAATGTTGATCTCACAAGTCAAAAATTTAAAGTTAATATATACAAAAAACTTAAAAAAAAAAACCCAAATATTAGAGTAGTCATGGATCCTGCCCAACATCTTAGAAATCCTAATTTAAATTTTATACCTCTTTCTGGCATTTCCAATATTGAAACAATTAATTGTAAGGAAAGTTCATTTTTTTCAGTTTTTAAAAGTGATAGATTTGGTTTCAACAATCCTGATAGAATATGGAATAATGATTTTATAGAAAACATTGTTGTAGGTGATTCATTTTCCTTGGGTTCATGTGTAAATAGACCTAATGATATTACTTCAGTGTTAAATGAATTAAGCACAGAAAGCTCATTGACTATTGGCTATAATTCAAATGGTCCTTTATTGGCCCTTGCTTCTTTAAAAGAATACTTATTTAAAGATACAACAAATGTATTATGGTTATATTTTGAAGGTAATGATCTTGAAGATTTAGAAGCTGAATTAGGCAATCCTATTCTTATTAAATATCTTAATGATAAAAACTTTACTCAAAATTTAAAAACACAACAGAAAAAAATTGATAAATTTTTAAATAATATTTTTATAAATGAGTTTCAAGAAAATTTGAATAAAATAACAAATATAGCAAACAGAAATAAAAGTCGCAAAAATAGATTTAAAAGATTTGTTAACTTTATTAAACTTTATGAAACTAGACAATTATTGTTTCATTCATTTCCCTTAAATCATTTAAAAAAAGTTTTATTAAGAGCAAAAAATTTATCAAATGAAAAAGGTGCAAAATTTTATTTTGTGTATTTACCTTCTTATGAAAGATATAAGTATGGAAAAGATATAAATAAGTATGAATCGGTTTTAAGAATGGTTAATCAATTAGATATAGAGATAATTGATATACATAAAGAGATTTTTTCTAAGATAGAAAACCCATTAAGCCTTTTTCCTTATAGTAAAAATGGCCACTACAATGAAAATGGTTACAGACAAACAGCTTTAGTTATTCATAATTTAATTAATAACTAAACATTTGAAAAAAAGTAATGACTTATAAAATGGTTAATAAAACATCATTTACCTCACCAACGGAGCATTATTTAAACATTATTAAAAAGGGTTATAAAGATTGTTGTTTAGATAAAAAATATCTGAACAATGCATTAAAATATTGTTAAAATTATTAATTAAAAAAGATTATTAACTTTTATAAAAAATTAAATTCTAAATTTTAACTAAAAACAGGTATAGAGATAATATTAATATTAAAAATGATTTATTCTAAGTTTATAAAAATAATAAGACCATTAAGTTTATTATTAATTATTTTATCTTGTAGATTAAACTTTCCACTTATTACATCAATAATTTTTATAATTCATAGTAAAAAAATAAAAAGTATTAAATACAAAAATACAAAAAAAAAAATTTTATATTTTTATAAAAGTATTGGTTATGATGACTTAATATCTACTTATAGAATAAAAAAGTCACTGTATCCAATCTACGTCATAGAAAGAGGTATGACTTATAAGATATTTAGGTTTTTCATTGGAGATAGAATTAAAAAATCTAGTATCATGGATGAATATACAGATATAAAATATGACTCATCTGAGATCTTAAAAAATAAAAAAAGATTTAAAATTTTTATCAAAAAAGTATTCGTATACATGAAATTTTATTGGAATTTAAATGGTTTTATAACTTCAACAATTTTCCCTATAGCAGATTTAGATTTAGCTTTAGCTGCCACAGAACTTAAGTTGCCATTTATAGTAATACATAAGGAAGGAATAAGATCCAAGAATGAAAGATTGATTCAGGATTGGATTTTTAAAAATCGAATAAATTCATTTAAAGGTAGTTATTTAATAGTTTACAATAAGGAAGAAAAAAAATCTTTTATAGAAAATAATTTTGTTAATAAAGATAAAATAATAGATTGTGGCTGTCCCAGACTAGATAATTACTTCAAGTTAAAAAGATATAAACCAGATAAATTTAATATTGTTTTTTTTTTAATTCAACCAAACTATGCCTTACCATTTTATAATAATAAATGGTTTATACCAAATATATTTAAAAAAAAAATGAAAGCTAGAAATTTTACATGGGATATTATTACGAACGATTATATTAAGCACATTGAAAATTTCTTAAAAACAAATAAAAAATTTAATGTTTTTATAAAAGCTAAAGTTGGATATTCGAATAATCAATTAAAATATATTAACAGATTAAAAAAATATAATATTACTTTAATAGAGAGTGGTAACAGTTATAACCTAATCAAAAAATGTAAAACAATTGTTGCATTTCAATCTTCTGTTATTTTTGAGGCCTTAGCAGCTAACAGAATTGTTGTAAGTCCAGTTGATTTAGTTAAGGATAAAAAAAAAAGAAATTATTTAGTAGATTTAAAAGATTGCTTTCTTCCAATTAAAAAACTCAGTCAAATAGAGGAAATATTATCTAATAATAAGTTTTTTAATTTAAAAATAAAAAATAAAGATAAAATATTAAAGAAATATCTTGGAAATACAAAGGGAGATTCTTCATCAAAAACAGCAGATGCTATTAATACTCATTTAAAAGACTATAAATATATTTAAAATAGTTTGTTTAAGTCAATTTTTTGTTTACAAAAATATTTAAAATAAAAACAGTTAATTAATTTCCACTCTATAGCTTTATTAAGTTTATATTTATATTGGAATTTTTTTATAAAAGAAAATAATTGTTTCTTTTGTTTCTTTTTTAAATAATAAATACTCTCATTTGGAAAACCAGAAAACCCTTGTTTTTTATATATTAGTTTTTTATGTAAATATTTAGAAAATAATAATTTTAGTAATGGTTTTAAAACAAATAAATGACTGTTCTTTAAATTGATTTTATATTTAATAGGTAAATTAAGTGCATTCTTAATAACTTCTTTCGTAGTAAATATATTTCTTACTTCGATAGAATTTTCTCCAGCCAATAAATCTGTACTAATATTATGTACCCCAATTGCTTGCATAAAATAATCAGTAAAAAGAGTTGCTTGCATTCTTGATTCTTTTAGAGACAAAAAAGTATTGTATTTTTTAAAAGCTCTTAACCAAAGTGCATTAGACTTTATCTTTATTTCTTGATTTTTATCTGAAAAGATATTTGTAGAAGAAGAATAGGGAGATGGATTGAATATTCTTTTATCTTCCCAATTAATTTTTCTGTAAGCTTCATAACCACCAAAGACTTCATCAGCGCCGTCAGCAGCAAATATTACCTTATATTTTTTATTTTTAAAAAATTTATAAATTAAAAATCTACCAACTAAATCATGTGAAAAAAATGGAAGTTGTAAACATTTGTAAGTTTCTTTTAAATTTAAATAATATTTTTTAGCATCTAATTTTAAGATATTTATCTTAGAATAAATAAATTTTTCAAATTTCAAAATATTTCTTGATATAGGGTCTTTATCACCATGATCAACAAACAGACTATCTTTAATAGTACCTTTGTTATTGATCATCAATAATTTAAGTTGTAAAGTACTATCAATACCACCACTCATTACTGAACTAAATGAAATTTTCGGAGTTAATTTTTTTGCAACTTTCCCTAAAAGTTTATCAAAATAACTTAATGTAATAGACTGATTTCTGTTAAGATAATTATATTTCTTCTTGCTTATCCAATCTACAGGATCATCAAAAATTTTTTTACTAATGATGTTTGACTTAATATCATAAGTATACATTACACCTGGGTCAATATAACTTATGTTATTATAAATTGTTTCATTAAAAAATGAAAAATGTCTCAGGTCAAAATAATTTTTCAATCCACTCTTTTTAATTTGAATTTTATTTTTTTTAAGAGTTTTTTTAACACTAGTTATATTTGAGCTGCAGATTAATAAATCTTTATCATTATAAATAAAAATTTTTTTCTCTCCTTGAGCATCAGATGCAAAAAAAATTTTTTCTTTTTTTTGATCGAAGACACAATATGCAAACATTCCATCAAGAATTTTAGCAATTTTAATTTCATTTTTTAGATCATGTATATTTACCAATAAATCTGTATCATTTACTGGCTTTGATAGTTTTTTGTATCGTTCTGAAATTTTTTTATAATTATAAATTTCACCATTAAAAGTAATTACAAACCTTTTAGATTTTGAATAGTATAATTTTTTTTTATTTTTTATATTACCAACAATTTTAAGAATTGTGTTTCCAATGAATAATTGTTGATTTAAAAAAAAACTTGAAAGAGTTGCGTCTGGCCCTCTTTTTTGCAATGATCCTAATGATCTATTACAGTTTTGTTTATTTAGCCTACCTTTCTTTGAGTATATTAATAGAATTCCACACATTTTATGATTAATTGTTTACGATAATAGTTTCATTAAAAATTATTTATATAATATAAATAAAATATATCTATATATTTCTTATTTAAATTTATGAAAAAAGCAATTTGTGAAGTTTGTGGTCATAAAAATTTTGATCTGATTTGGTTTGATAAAATTAGATGTTCTTCTAAAAAGTTTACTAAAAATAAAAAAAAAATATTAAAGTGCAAAAAATGTAATTTAGTCTTTTTATCAAAAAAAAACAGAGTCTTGGAAGATTCTTCAATAGCTAGAAATATTTATAATAAAAACAATTCTATGAAAGAATTTATAAAGTTTCATAAATCAAGAGAAATAAAAAAACTTGATTTTTTATATGATTATATTGAGCCAAAAAATAAAAAATTTTTAGAATCTAATTGTGGTACTGGAATAATTTTATCAAAAATTAAAAAAAAAAGTAAATCAACAACTGGTGTAGATAGTATGCACTATAAAGAATTTTTGAATTCCATGGGACATACTCATTATAATAATTTAGATTACCCAATTAAAAATAAATTAACCTATGATTATATTTTTAGCCTTTCTGAGCTTGAACATAAATTTAATCCTAAAAATTTTTTAAAAGATATTCAAAAAATTTTAGATAAAAAAGGTAAATTGTTTATTAGGGTACCTAATTTTAATAATATTTACATGAGTCTATTAGGAAATAACTTTTTGAAATATGATTTTAGAACATCTCATAACTTTTATTTTTCAAAAGAAAATTTGGATATATTATTTAAAAAGACAAATTTTAATATAGAAAAAATTTTTGGATTTCATGAGTATGATTTTAACCATTTATTGGAATATTTAAAAACTCAAAAAAGAGTATATGGTGATTATAGAATGGTATTTTCAAAAAAAGATAGTAATAAAGTAATTAAAAATATAGAAGCAAATCTAATTTCAACTAGCTTAATTTATATTTTGAGTAAAAAATAATTTTATATGAAAAAAATATTAATATTTGGTGCAGGATCAATTGGTAATCATATGTCTAATGCATGCTCTGAATTGGGATACGAAGTTTTTGTAACTGATATTTCAAGGGTAGCCTTACATAGAATGAAGAATTTTCTTTATCCTCTTAGATACAACAAATGGGACAAAAGGATTAACATAGTTGATTATAAAGATGTATTTAATATGGATATTTTTTTTGATTTAATTATTATTGGCACACCACCAAGCACACATTATGATGTTTTCAATTTATGTAAAAATGCTTTAAAATTCAAAAAGATTTTAATTGAAAAACCAATTTCTAATTTTTTAGATAATAATATATATAAAATTAAAAAATATGTTAATAAGTATTTTATCTATTGTGGTTACAACCATTCTGTAAATCCATCATTTAATTATTTCTTAAAGTTAATAAGTGACAAAAAACTAATAAAATCAATATCAGTTAATTGGAAGGAAGGTTGGAAGGGCATATTGAATGCACACCCATGGCTTAAAAGTGAATTTAGTAGTTATCTTGGAAATTATAAAATTGGAGGAGGTGCTATCCAAGAGCATTCACATGGAATACATGCTTTAGTTTGCATTTTAGATCGTATCAACCTCAAAAAATTTAATATTGATAAGAAGATTATTTTTTTTAAAAAAAATAAAAATATCAAATACGACTATTATTCATCTTTTTTTTCAAACACACAAAATATATTTATTAAATATGAAACGGATCTTTTGACATTGCCAGCAAACAAAAGTGTGAGAATTGAATACAATAATAAAATTTTTATATGGACATGCAATTATCAAAAAAACAGAGATTCTATAGAAATCATTTCCTCTAAGTCTAAAACTATAAAATTATTCAAAAAAACTAGATCTTCAGAGTTTGTAAACGAAATTAAGCATATAATGGGCATTAATAAAAAGATAACTTATAAAAAGTCTGCAATTAACCTTGAAAATTCCTTAAAAGTTTTTAATTTAATCCAGAAATCTTTTAAATAAATGAAATATAATTTTTTTAACAACTTACTTGTACTTGATCTAGCAAACAATCATTTTGGTGATATTAATCACGCAAAAAAAATTGTCTCAGATTTTTCTAAAATTATTAAAAAAAAAAAATTAAAAGCTACTATTAAATTTCAGTTTCGTAATTTAGAAACCTTTATACATAAGGATTATATTAATTCGGATGAAAAATATGTTAAAAGATTCTTATCTACAAAATTATCCAATGATAATTTTAAAAATTTATACTCACATATTAAAAAAAATAATTTACTGACCTCATGTACTCCGTTTGATGAAAAATCAGTTGATTTAATCGAAAAAATGAAATTTGATATTATTAAGATAGCAAGCGTTTCCTCTATTGATTTTAATCTCTTGGAGAGAGTATCAAGAAACAAGATACCAAAAATTATCTCAACAGGTGGAAAGTCATTAGAAGAAATTGATAAAATTGTTAGTTTTTTTAAAAAGAAAAAACAAATATTTGCATTAATGCATTGTGTTGCTATTTATCCCTCAGAAAATGAAACACTTCAAATTAGTTTTATTAAAAACTTAATTCAAAGATATGGCAATGTGCCAATAGGATGGTCTACACATGAAAAACCAAATGAATTTCTTCCTGCAGCACTAGCTTATGCCTCAGGGGCTCGAATATTCGAAAAGCACATTGGTATTAACTCAAAAAAATATAAACTTAATGATTATTCTATTACTCCAGAAGTTTTTGATAAATGGCATGATCATTTAGAAAATTCTATAAAGATTTTGGGTGATGGTAATAAATTTATTCCCAAAAAAGAAACTGAAACTCTTAATACTCTTCAGCGAGGTGTTTATATTAAAAAGGATATTAAAAAAAATTCAATTTTGAGTAAAAATAATTATTATTTTGCTTTTCCGCTCCAAAAAAATCAAATGTCATCTGCTGATTTAAAAAAAAATACAATAATTGTTAAAGACAAAAAAAAAGATAGCATCATCAAAATAGAGGATGTTCTTTTTGATAAAAAGTTAATCCATGAATATAAAATAAGGTCCTATATTCATGAGCTTAAAGCAATTTTAAATTACAATAAAATATCAATTCAAGATACTTTTGACATGGAAATTTCTCACCATAAAGGATTAAATAAATTTAGAGAAACAGGTGCTTTTTTATTCAATATTATAAATAAAAAAATCTATGCAAAAAAAATGCTGGTTATGCTTCCTAATCAAAGTCACCCATTGCATTTTCACAAAAAAAAAGATGAAAGTTTTCATGTATTATCGGGTACTTTAATTTCAAATCTTAATGGAAAAAAAAAAGTTTTATATCCAGGACAAATACTTCATATAAATAAAAATTCATGGCATAAATTTAAAGCTGGAGTTAACGGATGTATTTTTGACGAAATATCAACTACAAGTTTTAGTGACGATTCTTTCTACAAGGATAAAAAAATTAAAAAATTAACTAGAGATACGCGAAAAACTTTTATAAAAAACTGGTTTTAGATTGTATAAAAACAAAAAAATTTTAGCATTAGTTCCTGCTAGAAGTGGAAGCAAGGGTATTAAAAATAAAAATTTAAGAAAAGTTAATAATAAAAGTTTAATTGAGTATACTTCAAATTTTATTGATAAATTAAAAATTGTTGATGAAAAAATTTTATCATCAGATGGACCAAAGATTATAAATGAAGGTAAAAAATATAATTTTAATATCGTTAAGAGACCAAAAAAATTATCATCAGACAATATTTCTGATTACCAGGTTATAAAACATATCTTGAGCATTAAAGAAGTTAGAGATCGAAAATTTGACTATCTTCTATATTTGCAGCCAACATCACCTATTAGAAAAATATCACATATTAAAAAAGCCCTTAAAAATGTAATTGAATTTAAAATGGATAGTGCATGGTCCGTAACTAAAATTGACAAAAAAAATAATCCCCTTAAAGTTTTTAAGATTAAAGATAACTTACTTAAACTTTTTTTAAACAATGGAAAAAAAATTATAGCTAGGCAACAATTAGATGATGCATATATTAGAAATGGTGTTTTTTATATTTTCTCAATTAAAGAATTGATTAAACAAAAATCTATTTACCTAAAAAAAACATTACCCTCAATAACAAGCTATAAAACATGCAACATTGATAATTTAGCAGATTTAAAAGAATTTAAAGATATTGTAAATTAACTGTTGATTTTAAACACTTAGCAAAATTAAAATTTTGCAAATAATACAAATTTATTAACATCAGAGGTATTAAATTTATTTTCTATTGTAACAATTAATCCTATGTGTATTAAGATATTATAAGTAGTGATATCAAAAAATTCAGTTTTTCAGTTAACCCATCATTTTGTTCGCAATAAGCTTATTAATTTCTTAAAAAATATAAGTTTTATTAAAGGATTTTCATTTATTAACTAATATGCAATTTAAATATTTATCCAATATAGGTATTTATTGTATTTTTAAATATGAAAACAAGTGTAGAGAAAATAATTAAGAAAATTTACTAATTAACCTTGTTCAATTATAAATATTAGCATAAATACTTATAAAATTCATTAATGCCCTCGTGGTGAAATTGGTAGACACAACGGACTTAAAATCCGTGCCTTTTTGGAGTGCCAGTTCGAGTCTGGCCGAGGGCACCAAAATTAAGATTTCATAACTTTTTTAACAAAATATAAATATTTTTTGAGATTTAAATTAGAGTCAAATCTATCCAATCGCCTGAATGCGTATTGAATTTTTTTTTCTACTTGTTTTTTGTTATTAAAATAAAAATTTATTTTATTTGCTAACTCATTATACTTACCAACCTTAAACAACAGACCTCCTTTTCCATTATCTAAAATTTCTTTTGGGCCAGTAGGACAGTCTGAAGAAATTACCATCTTTTTTAATGCAATAGTTTCTAGCAATACATTAGGTAGCCCCTCATACTTGGATGTTAAAATAAAAAGATCTGAAGATTTAATAAATGGAAAAGGGTTTTTGTTAAAATTTTTTAATAATACAATATTTTTTAATGAATTTTGTTTGATATATTCATATAGTATATTTTTATAATTACCTTTTCCAATTATAAGCAACCTAATATCAATTTTACCCTTAATAAGGTTTACGGCTTTAAGAAGACAAATCTGATCTTTTTGATCAGCAAATCTTCCAACATTAATAATATTTAAAGTATCTTTTTTGAAAAAAGTATTTTTAATTTTATGTTTAGATAATTTAATTATTTCATCTTTATTTAATGGATTATAAATGCATATTGAAACTAGATTTAATCTTTTTTTTAATTCTTTTTTAAACTCATAACTATTAACAATTATTAAGTTGGCTAATCTAAGTATCTTATTAAAAATAAATTTTTTTATAAAATTTTGAGACCAACCAGAGGGAGCGGAGTTAGATCTTACTATTATCTTAACATTTAAAATTTTGCAGAGTAGTGTGCAATATACATTAGCTTGAAAACATAAAACTAAAGTGTTTTTATTTCGTATAAGAAAAACAAATAGTATTGTTAAACAGGCTAAAAATTTAACTCTTCTTCCACAATTATCCCAAAAATTTTTCTTTGTAGTTAAAAAACCTATTTGTTTTTTGAATTTATGCTTATATTTTTTTGAGGCTGTCAAAACAAATGTGTTGGGGATTTTATTTGCTAAAAAATTAGATATTATAAACAAATTTTTTTCAACACCACCACCTTCAATTGAGGGCATAAATATTATTAAATTTTTCATGGATTTATTATTAATATATATTGTTAATTTAAAAATCACTATTAAAGTAGAATAATAAATGATTAATAAAATTAAAAACCTTATAAATATTAATTTATTTAAGCTTGGATACAGAATATCTAAAGTTAACAATACTCATGAGCTATTTAAACTTTACAAATATAAGGATTATCAAGAGTATAAGGACACACAAGAGCATTATAATATTAAAAAAATTAAGCATATTTGGGCCGATGAAACAAATCTTAAAAAAATTTGTGATTTTATTCTTATAAACGTCAAGAGCTCAACCATCAAAGGTTTATGCCACGGATCTAGAAATGGCTTTGAGCAAAATTTTATCATATCAAATATCCCTAATTCTGAAATTATCGGTACTGATATTTCAGAAACAGCTAATGATTTTAAAAATTCAATAGTTTGGGACTTTCATAAAGAAAAAAAAACTTGGATAAATAATTTTGATTTTGTTTATTCGAATTCTTTAGATCAAAGTTATGACCCCAAATCTGCCTTAACTACATGGTTTAATCAAGTAAAGAAAAATGGTTATGTAATAATAGAACATTCTGAACAACATGGTGTTATTGCGTCTGGTAAAATGGATCCATTTGGAGTGGAGGCTAATTTTTTTCCTTATTTAATTTCAGAATGGTTTGGTCACAGTGTATCAATCTCCATAATTAAATCTCTAAAACCAAATAAGGTAAATGCACCAGTTTGGTTATTTATTTTAAAAAAAATTTAGTTTATAAATAGATTAATGAATATCGAAGCACATATTTTATTTGATAAAAATAAAAACTCATTAAAAATTTATAACTTGATAAAAAAAGATATCAAGATGCTTACTGCTGTCAAAACAAACCTATTTATAGTAATTGGTGGTGATGGTTTTATGCTTCACTCTATTAAAAAATTCTACAAGAATAACAAACCGTTTTATGGAATTAATTCAGGAAATTATGGATTTTTAATGAATAAATTTTCAAAAAAAAATTTTAAAAAAGACTTTAATAAAAGTTATCCCGTAACTATTAATCCTCTTAACATGGTGGTTAAAAATAAATCAAACATAATTAAGAAGTTTATAGCTATAAATGAAGTCTCAATTTTAAGACAGAGTCGTCAGGCTGCAAATCTTTTAATTAAATATAATAAAAATATTATTATAAAAAAATTAATTTCAGATGGAATTTTAATATCCTCTCCAGCTGGAAGTACAGCTTACAATCTTTCTGTTCATGGACCCATTCTCAACCTAGATTCTAAAAAAATTGCCGTTACACCAATTAGCCCATTCCGACCAAGGAGATGGAAGGGGAGCATAATTAGTGAAAAATCAAGTGTTACTATAAAAAATTTAGATATAGAAAAAAGGCCAATTAGTACTGTTGCTGATAATTTTGAAGTTAGGAACGTTAAAACTGTGAAAGTATCAATTAATAAAAAAATTAAATTTAATCTTTTGTATAATAAAAATAACAGTTTAGAAAAAAAAATTAAAATAGAACAAATTAGAAGAGAAATTAAGATTAAATAAGTATCATTTATGACCTTTGATCACAAAAAAAATTTCATTAATTTATTATTTATATTAATTCCTATCACTATCATTGCTGGAAATGCTGCAACTAATCTTAATATATTTTTGATAGTTTTTTTTTTTTTAATTCACTTAAAAAAAGATAAAAAACTATTTTATAAAGAAAATAAAATATTTTTTTTTATTTTTTGTCTATTTACATCATATTTATTAATCAGCTCATTAATTTCTGAATATTTTGATAAAGAAAATGTTTTTAAAGCTTTTTTATATTTAAGATTTTTTTTATTTGCATTGGCAATTAAGTTTTTTATCGATAATGACAAGATTGACTTTGTTTTAATCAAGAAATTTTGGCTAATATTTTTATTTATTATTATTATTGATGTATTTTTTGAAACTATAATGGGTAAAAACTTATTGGGCTTCGTTAGTCCTAACCAAGGAAGAGTAGTAAGTTTCTTTAAAGATGAATTAATTGTAGGATACTTTATTGCAACATTTGGTATAATTTTATTTTCTTCCTTTATTTTTAAAAGACACAAATATTCATTATTACTTTTATTCTTATTAGCAGCTGTTTTTGCATCTGGTGAAAGGGCATCATTTTTAAAATTTTTTTTTACCATATTAATGGCAACAATATTTATTAACAAAAGTTTTATTGACAAAAAGCTTTTTTTTTCAGTTTGTTTATTGTTAATTATTTCCTTTGTTTTAATATTTAATTTTTCCAATTATCAATATTTTGATAATGTAAAAAAAAGATACAGTATTAGATACGAGGTAAAAGATAACTATTATAGTGTAGGTGGTTTAGCTCTGACAAAACCTGCCCCCTGCATGGCGGAGTCGTGTGAGGGAATTATTTTTGATGATCATCCTAACTTATATTATAAAACTCATTATGGAAAATATTTTTTAATAAGTAAAAGTATTTTTTTAAATAATATTTATTTAGGTACAGGGTTCAGAACATTTAGGAAGTCTTGTTCAGATCATATAATAGTTTTAGAAAATATATATAAACTATCAACACCTGGGTGTACTACTCATCCACATCAAATTTATTATGAATTAATCTCAGATCATGGTCTCGTAGGCACGCTCTTAATATTGTTTATTATTTTTTATCTTTTAATTAAACCACTGCAAAATTTTAAGATTAGAGAAGATTTTTTTAAATTATCATTATTTTTTTACTTGATTGCCTATTTCATCCCAATACTGCCCAGTGGAAGTTTTTTTACTACTGTCAATTCTAGTATATTTTGGCTTGTTTATGGACTTTATATCTCAAAGAATAAATTAAATAATAATAAAAATATACAAACTGATATTTAAATTTATATTTTGATTTTTTAAATATTTACCAGCTAATTTCTTTTTTTAATAAATTTATGAATTTTCCATTATAATTATTTTTTTTGTCACAAATTATATCAATAATGTATTCAGCACACTTGTTCGAATCTAGTAAACCTTTACCATTCATTCCTGTTTTAACATTTCCAGGATCTACAGTAATAATTTCTGAATTAAATCTTTTATTTAGGTCTATAGATAAGTTTTTAGAAATGGAATTCAAGGCAGATTTTGTTATTCTATAAATGTAGGCATTTCCTTGATCATTAAGCTTTATACTGCCGGCATCACTACTAATGTTCACTATTTTAGTAATCCATTTTAAACCATCATTTTTTGATAATAGTTGCAAAATTTTAACTATAGATATTGAATTAATTTTAAAAATTTTTATCAAGTTATCAAAATCTATATTTTCAATTAATTGATTGCTTGATCCAAATTGGCCTGCACAATTAATTATTATATCAATTTTGTATTGAACTAAAGTTTTTGTTAATTCTTCATAATCTAAAAAATTGCTAAGATCACATTTTACTTTAATAAGATTGCTGACACTTATTTTTTCTAAGTTTTTACTATTACTATTGTAAACAGCTATAACTTTATTATTTTTAAGTAATTCTCTTGTTAAAGCTAAGCCTATACCTGAGCTAGCCCCAGTAATTAAGATTAATTTTTCTTTGATGTAATTATGTTTTGTTTTTAAATATTTTAGATTATATATTTTTTTTTTTAAAATTGTTCTTAATCCCATGTATTTACCTATTAGCCTTATGTTTATAAAATGCTAAAATTATTGCAAAATAAAAAGTTACTTTCTTAAAGTTCAATATTAAAAAATTTAACAAAAGTTTGATGCAATAATTAAAAATTTTTTTTCTTAATTTATAAAATCTTTTATTATCTTTAATAATTATTGAGTGATAAAATAATTCATCATAAGTCATATTAAATTCTTTTAAAAATATTCTTTTAAAAATATTTTTTACTTTGCTCACTCCATGTAAATGATAAGCCTTTGCTGAAAAAATTTGCATAACTGATTTATTAGACTCTTTAAATTTTCTACACAAGTCATCATCAGAATAAAATAAAAATAAGTTCTCATTAAATCTACCAATATCTATAAAATCTTTTTTTTTAATCAGCATAGCAGAACCTAGTACTGTCTGAAAACAAGTGTCACCACTTATACTTGTTATTTTGTCTTTGTAACCATTTTCAGGTAATAAACCTCCATTATAACTTATTTTCATTTCTTTATCATGAGTAGTTGGAGCTGTTATTGCACAATTTTTATATTTTTCGTGTGCAATTAATAAATTATTAATACTCAATGTATCTATGATGCAGTCTGCATTTAATATTAAAAGATATTCTGTATTTACATAGGACGATGCCTTGTTATGACCCTTGCTATAACCAAGGTTTTTTTTTTCAATTATATATTGTTTTATATCAAAATTTTTAAGTATCTCTTCTTTAAGAGTGTAATTAGCTGAGTTATCTAGAATAACTATTTTGAAATTTTTTAGGTTATTTAAGCAATCGAAAATTATTTCTTTATCTTCTTCATAAAGGACTATTTGAATAGTTACTTTTTTAAATATTTCCATCAATTGATCTTAATATTCTTATTTAATAATTTATAGATAATTAAATTTTTTAAAATTTTTAAAGATTCAAAAAGTAAAATAAGTAAAGGATTGTGTGGTGCCCCCGCACGGAGTCGAACCGCGGACCTATTGATTACAAATCAATTGCTCT
>MDTF01019096.1_pt1 | contig 17805 bp, 24 predicted proteins | sample 811191 | NCBI WGS metagenome assembly MDTF01 (sample SAMN05326649, study PRJNA326480) | marine metagenome | isolation source: seawater | place: Southern Ocean | collected 2011 | reverse complement strand
GGTCCATTGATGCATGTTATTGCAGCTAAGGCTGTTTGTTTTAAAGAAGCCTTAGATCCGAGTTTTAAAACGTATACCAAACAAGTAATTGATAATGCAAAAACATTGTCTGAAACACTAGTAAAAAATGATTTTAAGATATTTTCAGGTGGTACCGACACACACTTAATGCTTTTAGATTTGAGAGATTTTAACTTAACTGGTAAATTAGCAGAAAGCAGCCTAGGTAAAGCAAATATTACTTGCAACAAAAATTCGATACCTTTTGACACTCAAAGTCCAATGATAACATCAGGTGTTAGACTTGGAACACCTGCCTCAACTACGAGGGGTTTCGGTCAGAAGGAATTTGTTTTAGTTGGAGAATTAATTTCCAAACTACTGAAAGAACTATCAAAAAACCCTGATGATAACTCTAAAGCCGAAGGTGAAATAAAAAAAGAGGTAATTGATCTTTGTGGTTCTTTCCCTATATATAGTAGTCAATAAAAAAAATAACTATGATTTGCCCTTTCTGTAGAGAAAAAGATACATCAGTAGTCGACTCTCGTCCCACTGAAGATGGCACAGCCATAAGAAGAAGACGTGTATGTTTATGTGGCGGCGGTCAAAGATTTACGACTTTTGAAAGAGTACAATTTAGAGAATTAACTGTAATTAAAAAGAATGGCAGAAGATCCCCATTTGAAAGAGAGAAACTAGCTAAGTCACTATACATGGCTTTAAAAAAAAGACCTATAGATGGTGCCACCACAGAAAAGCTTGTAACAAGAATATCAAGAGAGCTTGAGGAAATAGGTCAATCTGAAATTCAATCAAGTGTGATTGGTAAAATAGTAATGGATCAATTAAAAGAGTTAGATAAGATTGCCTACATAAGGTTTGCTTCAGTATATACAAATTTTAAAGAAGTAAGAGAATTTGAAGAATATATTGACAAGTTAGATGTCAAAAAATAATAAAAATTTAAACTCTAAAGACATAATGTATACAAAACTTGCTTATGAGCAAGCCTCAATAAATATTGGCTCAACAAAAAAAAATCCCTCTGTTGGTTGTGTTGTTGTTAAAAATAATTCTGTTATCTCATCAGGATGCACTTCTTTAAATGGACGGCCCCATGCTGAGGCAAATGCTTTAGAAAAAAAAATAAACTTTGAAGGTTCTGATTTATATTCAACATTAGAACCTTGTTCTCACTATGGAAAAACATCTCCATGTATAAAAAAAATAATCACCAAGAAGATAAAGAGAGTTATATTTTCAATTAACGATACTGATTTGAGATCAAAAAATTTGGCACATAAGAAATTAAAAAAAAATAAGATAAATGTTAAAAAGTTTTTAATGAGAGATTTTGCATTAAAATTTTATAAAAGCTATATATTACAATCATCTAATTCAATTCCTTATATTGACGTTAAACTTGCTGTTTCAAAAGATTACTTTACCATAAATAAGAATCGCAAATGGATTACTAATAATAATTCTAGAAAAATTGGAAATTTTTTGAGATCTAAATATGACTGTATACTCTCAACTGCAAAATCAATTAACAAAGATAATTCACTATTAAATTGCAGAATAGAAGGCTTACAAAGTAAATCTCCAGCAGTTGTTATTGTAGATCGATCGTTTGTAATTAAAAGTAATCTCAAAATATTTAAAAAAAATTCTAGAAAGATTTTTATTTTTACTCAAGCTAAAAATAGTTTTAAAGAAAAATATTTTAAAAAAATTGGTGTAAATATTATTAAATTAAAAAATTCTGAGAATCTTAAAAATAACGTATGTGAAGTTTACTTTCGCTTAAAACAACTTGGTTTCAATAGAATTTTAATAGAAAGTGGTTTGAAATATATAAATGAGCTTCTTAGGTATAATTTGATAAAAAATTTTTATTTATTTAAATCATCTTTCAACATTAAGAATGTTGGTAAAAATAATGCTAGCCTAACATTAATAAAAAAACTTAAAACAACGATAAAAAATAAAGTTAAAATTAATCTCAATGGTGATAGTTTATATAAAATACAAATATAATGTTTAATGGAATAATATACAAAATAGGTAAAATCCTAAAAATTACTAAAGGTAATAATTACTCAGAAGTAGTTTTAAAGACTAATTGTAAATTCAAAAAGTCAGAAATTGGTAGTTCTTTGTGCTGTAACGGTACTTGTTTGACGATAACAAAAATTCAAAATAACATTGTATCCTTTTACCTTTCTCAAGAAACTCTAAAAAGAACAAATTTTGGATCTGCTAAATTTGGAGATCTTATAAATATTGAAAAATCATTAAATTACGGAACCAAAGTATCAGGTCATTATGTTCAAGGTCATATAGATACAGCAGGATTTGTTTCAAATATCAAAATTCAAGATAAGACTTGGATTGTTACATTCAAGGTTTCTAAAATCTTTAAAAAATTTCTTATAGTCAAAGGTTCAATCTCCATTAACGGTGTATCTTTAACAATTTCTGCGGTAAAAAAAGAAACTTTTCAAATAAATATAATTCCACATACTCTTAAACTCACGAACTTAATAAAATTAAAAAAAAATGATTTAGTGAATATTGAGTTTGATATTTTTGGAAAATATTTATTAAACTTGAAAAAATAAATATGAAAAAAATTTTATTATCTCCAATTAAAACAATTCTACGAGAAGCTAAACGTGGAAAAATTTTTATTTTAGTTGACAATAAGAATAGAGAAAATGAAGGGGATCTTGTTGTGCCAGCATCTAAAGCAAATTCCAAATGTATAAATTTTATGGCAAAACATGGCAGGGGATTAATCTGTTTAGCACTAAATAAAAAACAAGTTGAAAAGCTATCTCTTCCATTAATGTCAGCAATAAACAAAGCTAGAATGCAAACTGCATTCACGGTCTCCATAGAAGCTAGGAAGGGGATAACAACTGGGATTTCAGCCTTTGATAGAGCTAGAACAATTAAAGTTGCAATAAATAGCAAGGTAAAACAAAAAGATATTGTATCTCCTGGGCACGTTTTCCCTTTGGTCGCGCGTAGTGGTGGGGTACTTGAAAGAGCAGGTCATACAGAGGCATCAGTTGACATATCAAAGTTAGCTAAAATGAATCCCAGTTCTGTAATTTGTGAAGTTATGAACGAAGATGGGAGGATGGCAAGATTTAATGATCTTTTAAAGTTTGCAAAGAAACACAAACTAAAAATAGCAAGTATTGAAGACTTAATATCTTATAGACTAAAAAATGAAAAATTAATTTCAAGAATTAAAAGTAAAAAAATTAAAATTAAAAAATTAGGAACATTTGATTTAAATGTTTTTAGAAATAAATTAGATAGTTTAAATCATTTGGCAATTACTAAAGGTAATTTTAATTTAAACAAGTCTCCTAGAGTTAGAGTAATTTCCATTAAAAAATTTAATAAAATAGAAAATTTAAAGAATAATATCTTTGTCAAATCTATAAAATATCTTTCTCAGTTTAATAATTTTGCATTAATTGTAATAAAAAATGAAATATCTGCCTCAAACAAAAACGAGTCTATAAAAAGTACTAATATTTTAAGATACTATGGCATTGGAGCACAAATAATTAAAGATCTAAAAATTAAAAATATGGTACTAGTGTCTAGAGCCAGAAAAAAAATTATTGGTTTAGATGGGTACGGAATTAAAATTACAAAACAAGAAATAATTAAATGAAAAGAAATATAAAGATTTGCATTGTTAATTCTCAGTACAATAACACATCAAAATTATTACAAAGTGCAATTGCGGAATTAAAAAGAAGAAAAATATTATTTAAAACGTTGAAAGTCCCAGGTGCATTTGAAATACCTGTTGTTATAGCTCGTAACATAAAAAAATATGATGGGTTTATTGCCATTGGATCAATAATAAAGGGTGAAACTCCTAATTTTGATTTTATTTCTTCGGCTATAACTTACGGGCTTATTAAGATTTCAATTTTATACAAAAAACCCATTGGCAATGCAGTACTTACCTGCACAAACGAGAAACAAGCCAAAGCTAGATTCACAAAGGGTCTTGAGGCAGCTATTGCAGTTTGTGAAGTGTTAAATGACAAATAAAAAAGTTGTAACTCCAAGAGTTAGAGTTATTCAAAAACTTTATGGTAACTCCTTAAATCCTGATGCTGATATTGATTATCCAAAAAGTCAGTATAAAAAGTTTATTAAAGATGTAGTTCAGGGAACAATTGAGCGTAATGATTTAATAATTGAGACCATTAAGAAGTACCTTCCTGATGACCTAGATTTGAAAAAAACTGATAAATTGTTAAAAATCATAATATTTGCTGGAATTTTTGAACTCATGTTTAAACACAACAACCCAACAAAAGTCATAATTAGCGAATACGTTAAAACATCAGAGTTTTTTCTTGAAAAGGCACAAATTAAATTTTTAAATGCAATTTTAGATAAAATATCAAAAAGTATCAGAAAACCTCTTTAGTTTACCCCGATTTAATTCAACAAAAAACAAAGTATTTCTTGCCTTTAATGAATTTATTTGGCATTTATGCAAACTTATGAATTCAGTTAATGAATTACTTTATGTAACAATTTTTACGGGTTTGATCGCAGTTTTTTATAGCTATCTACTGTCAAAACAAATTTTAAAAGCAAGTCCTGGTAACGCTAAAATGCAAGAAATTGCTGAAGCAATTCAAATTGGTGCTAAGGCTTATTTGAAAAGACAGTACATTACAATTTCTATTGTGGGTGTAGTTGTCTTAGCTATTGTAAGTTTTTTTTTTAGTCCTTTAGTTGGATTGGGATATTTTATTGGAGCATCACTATCAGGATTAGCCGGTTACTTAGGTATGTTAATTTCTGTTGAAGCAAATGTTAGAACTGCTGAAGCATCAAGAAAAAGTTTGCAATCAGGTTTAACCATGGCTTTTAAATCTGGTGCAATAACTGGACTACTTGTTGCCGGTTTAGCTCTTTTATCAATCTCAATTTACTACTTAATTTTAATAGATTTAAATGTTGATAGTAGAGAAATTATTAACGCCCTGGTAGCCTTGGGATTTGGCGCTTCATTAATTTCTATTTTTGCTAGATTAGGTGGTGGTATTTTTACAAAAGGAGCTGACGTTGGTGCGGATTTAGTTGGTAAAGTAGAAGCTGGTATTCCGGAAGACGATCCAAGAAATCCTGCTGTAATAGCTGACAACGTTGGAGACAATGTCGGTGATTGCGCGGGAATGGCAGCAGATTTATTTGAAACTTATGCGGTAACTATTGTTGCTACAATGGTTTTAGCTTCAATTTTTTTTACTGACAATATGAATATGATGGTCTACCCATTAGTCATTGGTGGATCTTGCATCCTCACATCCATAGCTGGAACTTTTTTTGTTAAACTTGGTAAAACTAAAAATATTATGAATGCCCTTTACAAAGGTTTTATTGTAACTGCGGTTCTGTCTCTTGCAATCTTATATCCAGTTACTGATTCTGTGCTAGGATTAGAAACTGTATTTAGCGCATCAAACAAAAGTTTTACTGGTTTAGATTTATATATTTGTGGAGTTTCAGGATTGGTTATTACTGGTTTATTAATTTGGATTACTGAATACTATACGGGAACAAATTATAGACCTGTTAAATCAATCGCTCAGTCATCTACAACTGGACACGGAACAAATGTAATCCAAGGTTTAGCAGTATCTATGGAAGCGACAGCAGTACCGGCGTTAATTATAGTAATTGGAATTTTATATACAAATAGTATTGCAGGTCTTTTTGGTATTGCGATTGCTGTCACTTCAATGCTTGCCTTAACAGGTATGGTTGTAGCGTTAGATGCTTACGGGCCTGTGACTGATAATGCTGGTGGTATTGCAGAAATGGCAAAACTTCCAAAATCTGTTAGAAAAACTACAGATGCATTAGACGCTGTAGGAAACACTACAAAAGCTGTCACTAAAGGTTATGCTATAGGTTCAGCAGGATTAGGTGCATTAGTTTTATTTGCAGCTTACACTGAGGACATTAAATATTTTTCTGGTGTTACAGGCTCAGCTTTAGAAGGTATAGAAGTGAGTTTTGATTTATCAAACCCTTTTGTTGTGGTTGGGCTGCTTGTTGGCGGAATGTTGCCTTATCTTTTTGGATCAATGGGAATGCAAGCTGTAGGCAGAGCAGGTGGTGCTGTAGTAGTTGAAGTAAGAAGACAATTTAAAAAAATTCCTGGCATCATGAAAGGAACTAGAAAACCTGATTACGGTAAATTAGTTGATCTTTTAACTAAAGCTGCAATCAAAGAAATGATCATTCCTTCTCTACTCCCTGTATTATCACCAGTTATTTTATACTTTATTATTTTACCAATTGGTGGGATGAGTGCTGCTCTTTCAACTCTAGGAGCAATGTTGCTCGGTGTAATTATAACAGGATTATTTTTAGCTATTTCTATGACAGCTGGTGGCGGAGCATGGGATAATGCTAAAAAATATATTGAAGATGGGAATTTTGGTGGCAAAGGTTCAGAAGCACACAAAGCGGCAGTCACTGGAGATACCGTTGGTGATCCATATAAAGATACTGCAGGCCCAGCTATAAACCCAATGATTAAAATTACTAATATAGTAGCTTTACTTTTACTTGCTGTTATTGCTCACTAAAATTTAGTTGTCTTTTTTCTATACATTTTTTGTTTTACGCTAGATAAAAATTTTTCGACAAAACTTTGTTTAGTTCTTTTATTTTCAGTATTTTTTTTAGAATATTTTATCTTCTTCATATCTTTTTTATTAAGAATTTTTTTATTAATCAAAACATCATATTTATTGAATTCAAGTTTTAAAATATTATTTTCACTTAAGATATTCTGTCCTAGCTTTATTAGTTTGCCTCTTGTTATTGTTCTTTCAAAATAAATCCATGTATTATTTTCTGTAATCGAAGTTGTGTGTGGATTACCTATAAGTTTAATTACATCATTTTTATTAGTTTTTCCTATCAATAAAGCTTTTTCTCTATTTTCTAGAAAATTTATGCCATGATTTTTTTTGGGTGCATTTAATTGGCAGTTATTTAAACAAAGAGAAAAAAATATGATATATAATATCTTTTTATGTTTTCTATATACAAAACTCATCATAAATCTCTTTACAACAAATTAGTTGAATTATCACGAAATATATTCTTTTATGAAAAAATAGGATTAAAAGATAACTTTGAAACAAGAATTAATCTAATTTTTGTTCACTTATCTTTAATTTTAATTGTGTTTAAAGAAAGTGATAGAAAAAAATTTCCACAAGACATTTTTGATAACATATTTTTGAATATAGAATACCACATAAGGGAGCTAGGTTATGGTGATGTTGCTGTAAACAAGAAAATGAAGGAACTATTACGTTTCTTTTACGACATTCTTCTTAAGATAAGATTGCCTAATGACCAAAAAAAGATAATTAATAAAGTAATCGTAAAAAACTATTTTGATCCTCAACACGGTCAAAGGGATCAATTAACCAACGAATTAACTAATTATTTTGTTGAATACTACAATTTTTGCTTTGAATTAAAGAGGGATAGTATGCTAAAAGGACAAATTAATTTTAAATATAAATAACAATATGGCTGTACCAAAACGTAAAACAACTCCATCAAAGAGAAATATGCGAAGATCTCATCATCGTATTAAATCTACCAATGTAGTAGAAGATAAAAAAAGTGGTGAGTATAGACTTTCACACCATGTGGATTTAAAAACTGGTTATTACAACGGTAAGAAAATCTTAGACGTATAGTCTTAAGTAAATCTAAATCATGAATAAACAAATAATTATTGCAATAGATGCAATGGGTGGTGAAAATTCTCCAGGCAAAAATATTGAGGGTATTTCAATATTTTTAAAAAAAAATTTTAATAAAAAAGATTTTTTTTTTAATTTATATGGAGACAAAAATTTGATCACAAAAGAACTTAAAAAATTTAAAATTCCTACAGATTTATATAAAATTTTTCACTCCTCTACAGTTGTTTCAGATGAAGAAACTCCACTAAAGGCAATAAAAAATTCAAAAGATAGTAGCATGTGGAATGCTATTAATTCACAAATTGTGCATAATACAAATATTACACTTTCTGCTGGTAACACAGGTGTCTTATTTGTTGTTTCTAGAATGTTATTAAAAACAATAGAAACAGTTAGCAAACCAGCCCTGGCAGGACTCTGGCCCAATGAAAAAAATATGAATGTTGTTTTAGATCTTGGTGCCAATATTGAGTGTGATGATAAAAATTTAATCGATTTTGCTGAAATGGGCGCTGCTTTATATAAAGCACTTTTTCCAGAAGAATTAGTAAAAGTTGCGTTGCTGAATATTGGATCTGAGGAGATTAAGGGAACAGAAAATTTAAAAAAAGCCTATGCAAAATTAAAAGATATAAGTAAGTATGGAGACTTTCAATTTGACGGATTTATTGAAGGTAATAAAATTACCAAAGGAGACTCCAATGTAATTGTAACAGATGGCTTTACAGGCAACATTGCATTAAAAACAGCTGAAGGAACTGTTAAATTTATTACAAATGCTTTAAAGAAATCGCTTACTGAAACATTGTTAGCTAAATTTTCTATTTTATTTTCTTATTTTGCTCTGAAAAAATTTAAAGCAAAACTGGACCCGCGAAAATTTAACGGTGCTATATTTTTAGGTTTAGAGGGACCCGTAGTGAAAAGTCACGGGGCGACAGATGCAATTGGTTTTTACCATTCTATTGACTTGTGCTATCGTATTATTAAAGGTGATTTAATGAGTAAAATAAAAAATAACCTAAGTCATGGTAGTATTAAAAAATAATTTAAAAAAATCTGACATAGTTAATAATATTTTTATAAATATTGGAATATCATCACTTTACGCAAAAAAAATTTTTAACGATACAATTAAAATATTAATTGTTAGCTTAATAATTAAAAAAAAAAATTAAAATTAAAAATTTTGGAACATTTTCATTACTTTCTAAAAAAAAAAGATTAGGCAGAAATCCAAAAAATAATGAAGTTCATATTATAGTAGAAAGAGCCGTCGTTTCTTTTAGTGCAGCGAATAGTTTAAAAAATAAAGTTAATAAAAATGCCCAAAAATAAAAGAAAACTATTAAGTATTTCAGAGCTATCTAAAAAACTTGGATTAATTAATAAAGTTAATAAAAAACCCTTAAATCACACGCTAAGATTTTGGGAAACTAAATTTAAACAATTAAAACCACTAATTTTAGCAGGAAGAAGGAGATACTACACTCTTAAAGATGTTGAGACTGCCAAAATGATTTTCTTTCTTTTAAAAGAACAGGGCATGACGATAAATGGAGCAAAAAAAACAATGAATGAAAACATAAAACATCTTGACGACACAAAAACATCAAGTATAAAAGCCACATATTACGAAAACGAAATAAATAAAAAAACAAAAAATATTTTAAATAGAATTAAAAAAATCAAATGGCAAAAAAAACACACATTAAAGTAAGACTTGTTCCAGAATCTAAACCAAATAGTGCATTTTTTTACTACGCAAAGAAGCCAACTAAGGGTGAAAAAGTTAAAGATAAGTTAAAAGTAAATAAATATAATCCTGTTACAAGAAAACACGAAATTTTTGTGGAAAAAAAACTTCCACCTCATAGCAAATAAACTACTTTTTTTTAAAATTTTTATATTCATACTTTATAAAAGCTTTAATCATCTCTTTCCATATGTGAAGCGTTATTGAAGGATCAATCTTAAGTTTTATCGATTTTTTTTTAATTTTTTCTAAAATAAAATTTATTCTTTTCTTATCAACAATCTCTTTTTTATATTTTTTTAATTTGATTACTTTTTCAACTAAATCTGTTCTATTTTTTATAATAACAAGCAGTTTCTCATCTAACCGATCTAATTCTTTTCTAATTTTTTCAATACCTGGCTTTATCATAGCGACATTTAATTTATGTTTAATTTATTAATAAAATATATATTAAAAAATTAATGATAAAAAATAAAAAGTTTAATAATATTTTTAATATTTGGTTAATAAGCCTCATAATCTTTGTTGCTTTGATTGTTTTTGTTGGTGGTTTAACTAGACTAACAGACTCAGGTCTATCTATTACTGAATGGGAATTATTTAAGGGAATTTTACCTCCATTAACGTCTCAAGAATGGGGTGAATATTTTGAATCGTACAAGAAAATACCTCAATATTTATTGTTAAATACCAATATGACTTTAAGTGAGTTTAAGTATATTTTTTTATGGGAATATAGCCATAGATTGCTGGCGCGTTTTATAGGAATTCTTTTTCTAATACCTTTTTTATTTTTTTTATTAATGAATATTTTGTCAAAAGATTTAACTATCAAATTATCTATAATTTTTATTTTGATTTTAACCCAAGGACTTATGGGATGGTACATGGTGAGTAGTGGTTTGGTTGAAAATACTACTGTAAGTCATTACAGGCTCTCGGCGCATTTATTCTTAGCATTTTCTATTTTATCCTCTTTATTTTGGATTTTATTAAATGCAATAAACAAATCTAATTTTTTTTTTTTCAGATCAAATAGCGGTTACAACTCTTTAAAACTTTTATTAATTCTTATATTTATTCAAATAATTTTAGGTGCTTTTGTTTCTGGTTTAGATGCTGGAAAGATATATCAGACTTGGCCTCTTATGAACGGGAATTATTTTCCTGATGATGCATCGTTTAAAAATTTTTTTAACTTTAATCAAGCAAGTATCACTCAATTTATTCACAGAAATATCGCTTATATAATTTTCTTTATTACACTCTTCCTTGGTTACATGATTTATAAAAAAAGGAACAAAAAATTGTATAAAATCTTTTTGGTATTTTTTTCGATAATAATTATTCAGATAATTTTAGGTATTTCTGTTTTAATTTCTGGGGCTAACATTTACTTTGCATCTATGCACCAAATTTCAAGTATATTTTTGATCCTTACAGCTTTAAAACTTTATCACTGTTCAATACGCAGTTAATTCAGGGTAATTACTTCTAATTTTTATTTAATGAGTACTTAAATCAATTGACTTTATTAAACTTTGTTAGTATTTATCCCCATAAATCACATGACACCCTTTATTAAAAAAAAAGAAATTAAAAACGACTGGTACATTATAAATGCTGAAAATGCAGTTGTAGGTAGGCTTGCTGCGTACATCTCTAAAGTTCTTAGAGGAAAAAATAAGGCAACATACAACCCACATATGGATAATGGAGATTTTGTGGTAGTCACTAATATTGAAAAAATTAAATTTACAGGAAAAAAATTCACTAATAAAATTTACTACAGACATACAGGACACCCTGGAGGGATAAAAGAAAACACACCATCTAGACTTACAGGAAAAAATCAAACTCAAGAAATATTAAAACTTGCCGTAAAAAGAATGTTACCTGGTGGTCCTTTAGCCAAAAAACAACTAACAAAACTTAAAATCTACACTGGCGAGAAGCATCCTCATGATGTACAAAATCCTACAGTTGTAAATTTTAAAGAGTTGAACAAAAAAAACACTGTAAATAATTAATGGAAACTCAAGCTACAACAAAAACCACTGCTCCAAAAAAAATCAAATTAGATTTTAAAGATAGTAAGTATGCAACTGGTAGAAGGAAAAGATCTATAGCGAAGGTGTGGGTTAAGAAAGGATCAGGCATTATTCATGTTAACGGAAAAAAGATGAATGATTACTTTAAGAGACCCGTACATCAGATTATTGTTGTGAGACCCTTAGAATTAACAAATATTTCTACATCATACGATGTACGAGCCTCTGTAAAAGGTGGCGGTCTTTCAGGGCAAGCGGGTGCAATAATTCATGGGCTATCAAGAGCCTTAGTTCTGCACGATGAAACATTAAAAACTACATTAAAAAAAGAGAAGTTGATGACGAGAGATTCTAGAGTAGTAGAAAGAAAAAAATACGGCCGTGCAAAGGCAAGAAGAAGCTTCCAATTTTCTAAGAGATAAATCATTTAAATTTATTATTTATACCATCAGTGATATAAATATTTTATGTCACAAAAAAAAATTAATATTGCTGTTGCTGGAGCCACAGGTTACGTTGGATTAGATTTGGTTTTTTATTTATCCAAACATCCAAAAATTAAAATTTCTTATTTATGTGCTCAAAAAAATATTGGTAATAATATTAATAAACTTGATCAAAGAATTAAAAAAAACCTGCCAAAAATATCAAGTCTTAAAAATGTAGATTGGGAGAAAGTTGATCTACTTTATTTATCTTTGCCAAACGGAGAGGCTCAAAAATTGATAAAACAACTTTTTAAGTATAGTCATTTGAAGTTTATCGATCTATCAGCTGACTTTAGACTTAGGAACGTAAACGAATATAAAAAATGGTACTCGTTAAAGCATAATGCTAAATTTTTAATAAAAGACTCAATCTATTCAATTCCTGAGTTCACAAAAAATAAAATAAAGAATTATAGAATTATAGCTAATCCAGGTTGTTATCCAACATCGATACAATTAGCACTCATACCGATATTAAAGAAATCTTTAATAGAAACAGACAATATAACTATAGATGCAAAATCAGGATATTCTGGTGCTGGCAAAAATTTTAAAAAAAAATTTACACACAAAAATATAGATAGTGCAATTTTTGCTTACGGAATTCAAAAACACAGACACATGTCAGAACTTGATCAAGAATTTAAAATGATTTTGAAAGACAAATCATTTGAATATACTTTAAACCCACATTTGCTTCCAACATACAGAGGTATTTTATCGAGTATATATTTGAAAACAAAAAAAAATGTACCCATTAAAAAAATTTACAATGAATTAAAAAAATTCCACGAAAAAAATAATTTTATTAAAGTTTTGATGGTTAATAGTCCTATTGGTACGGGCAATGTTTTAAATACAAATAATTGTGAAATATCAATTTGCAAAACTAGATACAAAAATAAAATTGTGATATTTTCTGCTATTGATAACCTAGTAAAAGGTGCTTCTGGTCAAGCAATACAGAACATGAATCTCCTTTATGACTTTAAAGAAAATTTAGCAATATCATGAGAAATATTTATTTGTTTTGCTTATTATTTCTTGTTTCATGTTCTTTTACAAAAAATACATATATTTGTGGTGATCACACATGTTTAGACAAGAAAGAATTTAATGAGTATTTTGCAGAAAATCTAATTGTTGAAATAAAATCTAATAAATTTAAAAAAAAAACATCTATTGATTTAGTTAAATTAAATAGTCCGACCCAAAAAAATGATGCAGAAATAAACGGTAAAAATGTTCAATATGAAACAATAAACAAAAATGAACAAAAAAAAAAATTAAAGGCCAAGAAAATTCAACTAAGAGCAGAAAGAAAAATAAAAAAGATTGAAGATAAAAAAAGATCTCAAAATGAAAAAGCCCTTATCAAATTAAATAAAAAGAAAAAAAAATTAGATATGATTAATGGCAATACCTCTAATATAGGCAAACCCTCTAATGAATCTTTGAAAAAAAAAAAAGTTTTGAATATTAAAAAAAAGCCTAAAGACTCTGAGGTTTTACAAAATATTAAATCAGTAAAACAGGCAAACTTATGTGAACAAATACAAGATTGTGATATTGATAAAATAACTGAATTATTAATTAAAAAAGGTAAACAAAAAGAATTTCCTGACATTAATTCAAATTAAATAATCGAATGAATAAAAAAATGAATATTGTAATTGTAGGTTTAGGTAATATTGGTTCTTTTTTTTACAACTATTTAAGAAAGAATAAAAAAATTATTTACAATAAAACTAATACAATGCCTAACATTATTTACGTTTCAGCAAGATCAATAAATAAGAAAAGAAGATTTTCTATTCCAAAAAAAATCTGGTTAAGTAAATATTTAAAATCAACAAAAATGAAAAATGTTGATATTATCGTTGAATTAATTGGTGGTGCAGAAGGTCCAGCTAAGAAATTAGTTTTTGAGGCTTTAAAAAATAAGAAACACGTAATAACAGCAAACAAAGCTCTAGTTGCAAAATATGGTGATCAATTATCTAAAATTGCAGAAAAAAATAATGTAAACTTTGAATTTGAAGCTGCTGTATGTGGTGGCATACCTATTATACGATCAATTAAAGAGGGCTTGATTGCAAATAATATTAATAAAATTTACGGTATTTTAAACGGTACTTCAAATTATATTTTATCATCTATGGATAAAAATAAACTTGAATATAAAGATTCTTTATCGCGGGCTCAAAAATTAGGTTATGCAGAAGCAAATCCTGAGTCAGATGTTAATGGCGAAGATGTTGCTTCAAAATTAAAAATATTAACTGCTTTGGCTTTTAATTCTTATATTAATAATAAATCCATTCATGTAGAAGGCATAAAAAATGTAGATCAAATTGACATCAATAATGCAAATCAACTTGGATATAAAATAAAATTAGTTGGTGTAGCGGAATGTAATAAAAACAAAATTACCCAAAGTGTTTACCCTGCACTAATTATAGAAAATTCATATATCGCAAAAATTAACGGTGTCCTCAATGCTGTTATTGTTGAGTCTGATCCTGTTGGTAAAACTGTTTTACAGGGTGATGGGGCAGGGGCAGGCCCAACCACATCTTCTTTAGTATCTGATTTGTGCTCTATATTAAGAGGCAATGTTAAGTTTCCATTTGTCTTATCTGATAAAAAAAGAAAGTTTGCCTCTTTTGAAAATATAGATAATAAAAAGTATTCTGCTTATCTTAGATTGGATGTAATAGATAAACATGGAATTCTATCAGACATAACAAAAGTCATGGCAATAAATAAAGTTTCAGTAAAAAGATTAATTCAAAATCCAACAATGAATAAAAAAAATGCATCAATTATAATTATTACACATGAAGCAAAAAGTTCTTCTTTTTCAAAAGTTTTAACTTTGTTAAAAAAGAAAAGCTATACTGTAAATACGCCTAAAATAATTAGAATAGAAAAAATTTAGTGACCATAGAAAAAAGTTATTTAGATAAATTTATAAAAGCAACAGAATTTGCTGCTTATGGAGCATCTCCCTTTATAGGTAAGGAAGACAAGATTGCTGCAGACAAAGGTGCCGTTGATAATATGAGAAGTGAATTTAATAAAATAGACATGAGAGCAACTATAGTAATTGGCGAAGGTGAAATGGACGAAGCGCCTATGCTTCATATTGGTGAGAAGGTTGGAACTAATAAAGGACCTGAATTTGATATAGCTGTAGATCCTTTAGAAGGAACAAATTTTACTGCTAAAGGACTTCCAAATGCTTTTTCCGTTTTGGCTGTAACTGAAAAAGGAAATCTTTTATCTGCTCCAGATACCTATATGGAAAAAATTATTATTGGATCTAATTTACCTGAAAATTTACTAGATTTAGATAATAGTATAGAAAAAAATATTAATTTATTGGCAGAAGCAAAAAATAAAAAACCATCAGAATTAAATGCCTGCGTTATGAAAAGACCTAGACATAACAATATTGTAAAAATTCTTGACCAAATTGGTGTTAAAATAAATTACATTACTGATGGTGATATTGCTGGTGGGTTATCTGTAATAGGAAAAAACCCAATAAATGATATTTATTTAAGCACAGGTGGTGGACCAGAAGGTGTAATCGTAGCTGCAGCACTCTCATGTTTTGGTGGACAGATGCAAGGTCGACTAATCTTAAATAAAGAAGAAATTGTTAGAGCAAAAAAACTTGGTATTACCGATTTTGAAAAAAAATATAATATCAATGAAATGGCAAAAGGAGACGTAATTTTTTGTGCAAGCGGTGTTACTTCTGGAGATCTAGCTAAAGGCATTAAAAATTTTGATGACAAATTTGAAGTTACGACATTAGCTTTACACAAAAGTCAAAAAACTCACAAAACAGTTACTAATATATATAAAAAATGAACTCAATTTCTGTAAGTGGTAAAAATTGGATTTCTAAAGAATTCAATTCAGAAGAAATTGAATATTATAAAACCAATTATTTTTTGGATGAAATTGTAGCAAAGCTTTTATCGATAAGAAAAATTAAAAAAGAAGAGGTTAAGTCTTTTTTAAATCCTACCATAAAAAATATTTTACCAAATCCATATATTTTAAAAGACATGGATACAGCCATAAAGAGAACAGATGAAGCTATTAATAAAAAAGAAAAAATTGGTATATTTGGAGATTACGATGTTGATGGCGCTACTTCTACCGCGGTATTAGGTAAATATTTTGAGCTATTAAATATTCCTTTTGAAATTTATATTCCAGACAGAAAGACAGAAGGATTTGGTCCTAATGTAAAAGCTTTTTCAGAGTTTATCAGTTTAGGTGTAAAACTAATTTTTACTGTTGATTGTGGTACTCTCTCATTTGTGCCTATGGACTTTGCTAAAAAAAAAAATATTGACGTTATAATTCTTGATCACCATCAATCTGAAATTACATTACCTAACGCTCATTCAATTGTTAACCCCAATAGGTTTGATGATAGATCTGAATTAAACTATCTTTGTGCAGCTGGTGTTTGCTTTATGCTGTTAGTAGCTCTTAATAAAAAATTACGTGATTGTAATTGGTTTTCAAACAACTCCATTAAAGAACCTGACTTAATGAACATATTAGATCTAGTTTCTTTAGGCACTGTTTGTGATGTTGTTCCTTTAGTTGGTTTAAATCGAGCATTAGTTTATCAGGGTCTAAAGATTTTAAAAAAAAAAAATAACTTAGGTTTAAAAACGTTAATAGATGTTTGCAATATTGAAAGTGGTATAACCCCATATCATTTAGGATATGTTTTAGGCCCTAGAATTAATGCTGGTGGTAGAATTGGAAAATCTACACACGGAGCAAATTTATTATTAAATAAAAGCCCAAAAAATGCTTTTAAATTAGCAGCAGAATTAAATTTATAAAATAAAGAAAGACAAATCTTAGAGTTTGAATTACTAAACAAAATTTTGAATACGGATTATAAAAATAGTACAGATCCAGTGATCATAATTTATGGCGAGAATTGGCACGAAGGAATTATTGGTATTATAGCCGCTAGAGTAAAAGATAAATTTAATAAACCAACTATTGTTATTTCTGTTAATAATGGCATTGGAAAAGGTTCTGGAAGATCTATAAATGGTTTCGACTTAGGTTCCGTGGTTATAGGTGCCGTACAAAGCAATTTACTCACAAAAGGAGGTGGTCATAAAATGGCTGCTGGATTTTCCATTGAAATGAGTAAGATTGAGGAATTTAAAAAATTCGTATTCAGAAAGTTCAAAACAGTTAATATTGATCTTCAAGAGAAAAAAAATTATTATTTTGATGCTGAGATTGCTCCATCAGCTGTTAACATCGAATTTTATGAAAAAATAAGTTTATTAGCTCCTTTTGGATCCGGTAATTCAGAACCAAGATTTATAATTAAAGACGTAAAACTAGTTAATTCAAAAATTGTGGGTGAAAAACATATAAAAAGTGTCTTTGTGGGATCTGATTCGACAACATTAAAAACTATTGGCTTTAATATGGTTGAAACAGAATTAGGCTCTTACTTACTTAAGAAAAATATTAAACCATTTGATATTGCTGGAAAATTAAGTCTAAACGAATGGCGTGGACAAAAAAATGTAGAGTTTATTATTGATGATATTTCTGTTATTAAATAGAAAAATTAGGTCCCATCGTCTATCGGTTAGGACACGTGGTTTTCATCCTCGAAAGAGGGGTTCGATTCCCCTTGGGACCGC